>SAMEA3663103__coassemble_1279_pt1 | contig 8555 bp, 8 predicted proteins | sample SAMEA3663103__metabat2_low_PE_014 | metagenome-assembled genome bin SAMEA3663103 (sample SAMEA3663103) | pig gut metagenome | biome: pig gut; feature: pig-associated habitat; material: faeces | place: France | collected 2012 | reverse complement strand
GTTTTGACAAGAAACTCCGTATGTTGCTTTTCAACGAAATAGAGAAAATTGAAGTGGCTGTGAGATGTTCTATCGTAAATTGTGGCTGTGAGATGACAAATGATCCTTTCTGGATAACTGATGCAAGCAATTTTTCAAATCCTGCCAAATTCAACAAGACCATACATTTGATAGAGGAAGAGCTTAACCGTTCGAAGGAGGATTTTGTAACGCATTTCAAGGAAATCTACTCTAATCCATACCCACCGGCATGGATATTGATGGAAGTACTCCCCTTTGGTGTCGTCACCAATATTTATGCAAATATCAAAAACAAGAAATTAAAGAAACGAATATCTCAGTCGTTCGACTTGCAGGTTGCTCCATTTGAGTCATGGCTCACCATCGTTGCCGTCACCCGTAACTCATGTGGCCACCATTCTCGTATATGGAACAGAGTCTTCTCCATACGTGCAACGATTCCTGTAAGAATGACTCGTCCTTGGCTTTTGCTTAAGACTGACCCGCTACGCGTGTATTTTGACATGTGCATCATCAAGTACTTCCTCGACATCATATCTCCAGGCAATGACATGCTCTCCAAAATGCAGTCACTCTTCGCCGAATACCCAGAGGTTGACCTTCGTGCATTAGGCTTTCCCTCAGGCGACTGGCAGGACGAACCACTCTGGAGCACTCAAAGCTAAAGTCAATATATCAAGATGAGGGTGACTACAATCACCCCATCTTTTCTTTCTCGACAGCCCTTCCCATTTACCTTTCTTCCCTCAAGTTGGCATCCATCTCGTAAGCGTCTCATTCATCAAGGATGTGCTGAAGATATGGAATATACGACTTAAACATATCTTGTTTCGTTTATAGAGCCAAATAATCCGATAGAGGATACTCCATAGTCGGATAGTTTCCCCTTCAGCATTGAAAGTTGATTTAGGACATAAGTCCTTTTTGTATTGACGTCCATAGGCGGAATATTACTTAGTTTGACTTTTCGTGAGCGAAGATTCGCATTATTTTCCGTTCTACCAAATGTTTAGAGGTTTTTCTCTTCATTTTTTTGCAAATAACACTTGTCTTTTATCTTTTTAAGTAAAGAACTATGTTCAGAATTCTGTTTACATTCAATTACACCAACAGCAATATCCAGCATTGCCATTAGCATAATCTCCTCTGAGCTTTTCTGAGGGAGCGGTTTGCGAACAAAAGCATCCATATAGGCATTAATCTTTTTGTTCACATACTCCGCTGCCAACAAGTAGAGCTGTTCTTTTTCCTTTGACATATTTACTTCGAATTCATGACCATATACATGAACAATCAGTCTTTTCATCTCTTTTGCCATATTGTAAATCCTAATATTGATGATTATACATATAAAGAAATTAACCAACAGCTATCAGTACTGCCGTATAGTTGTCATTGCCTTGCTTTTCGCAGAGCATACGATAGGCATCGATAATCTCGTCCATCGACTTTTCATCCATCATATTCTTCAATAAGATTTTATGTGTCATACTATTGTACAAACCATCCGAGCATAGCATGATTCGGTCGCCAGCTTTCAGTTTGAACTGAACCACATCAGGAAAGCACGCCTCAGGACGATAGGAGAAAAAACAACGGTCGATTATCTCCCAGCCATATTCCATACGGATATGATCTTTCGTCTGATATAATAGCCCCATAGCAGGTCGCATCAGATAGCATCTGCTGTCACCCAAATGCGCAATGGTCACAGTATCTCCTTCTATGCTTGCCATTACCATCGTTGTTCCCATCTTCACATGTCCCATATTGAATGCACATTCATCAAGAGCCACCCTTGCCTTTAGGCAAGCTTTCTCTACCTTATCCTTACTGTCAATTTCATCCACAGCTTTTCTCCAATAATTCACAATAGTATCTGCCACCGTTTCACTTGCCACTTCACCTTTGTCATGACCGCCCATGCCATCGCACACCACAGCCATCCATCGGTTTCCGTCAGACATACCTATCATACGGAAAGCATCTTCGTTATTCTTTCGCTTCCCAGTTTCACTAATCGTTGCGTATTGAATCTTTACCATATTATATAAGTATTAATCGTTATAGTCATATTTCTCCCAATCTATGTCATCCCAATCGGTTGCCCCTGTATAGTGAGTGCTTTCAGCATTTATCTCTATGCAGAAATCACGTACCCACAGAAGGTCAAGGACAGAGAAGAATGTGTGAGCGTAAAGATTGTGGAAGGCATAACAGAGTTTCATGTTTTTCGTCTTTTCTCTGTCAAGCCCTTCATTTCAATTCTCTGTTTCTTCGGAAAGATACACGATCTCTTTTTCTGAAGGAATTGTTTCTCGTCCTGAATAATAAATGAGGTCTGCACCATCTTTATAGAGAGGCATAAACTCATCGTAACTTCCGTTAAGCACATTCCACATCTTCCTTGCCCTTATGTTTTGTACAGGATGAATCTCTGAATACTTGTAACTCATGAATACCTTCCCCTGAAACTCCAAGTTTTCAAGACCTGTTTCATTTACGCTTTCGGATAGTCTTGATAATCTCTCCCTCATTTCGAATTGTGCATGGACAAGGGCGTTATTAAACTCTGAGAGCAACGAGAAATATTCATCTGTCCATTCAAACATTCCATTGATAATACGCTTGCGAACACTCAATAAATGTTGCACGGCAAGTTTTGCGTCCTTGCCTTCTCTGTAACGTTTCTCATCTCTGAGTATGTCGAGAATTTCTATCTCGACAGCCTTCACTGCAGGATAATCAAATATTTCTTTTACTGTCATATTTGTGGTGTTTTAATGTTTCAGGTGCAAAATTACAAAAGAGGCATGCCTTTTATGGGCATACCTCTTAAGAAATATGTATATGGGGGCAATCTCTGGTTTGAGAGACGATTATATTATAAGTCTATACCTTCCAAATCTTTACAAATCTCTTTTACATTGTTCATTATCTCAGTCTTGATAGTGTCATCAAACAAGTGTTCAAATACAACATCATCATTCCAGTTTGGATACTTAAATGGTTTATATGAAGGCCACCACGAATTAGGTTCGCCGCCTAACTTGCGTGATATTTCCTTATATTCATCCTTAGCATTCTCTTTGTCAGATTCAGAAATATACCTTACTCCATAATTAAAATATTTAAGGTCATTTCCCATAAATTCAAAACCTATCCAAAAATGTTTCCACTCGGGTTTAGAGAAAAAGAAATGACTATACTGCTTGCTCCAATCCGTTGTTGAACAGGTACAAACCATCTTTAGTTCATTGGCAATTTCTTGCACTTGCCCTTTCAGCGTTGTATTACAAATTTTATTTAGCACATCAAAGTGAACACTTCTGATTTTGAACATTGCCGCGATATTATCTTTATTGGCAAGGAGATCTACCAACTTTTCTTTTGTTGAACTTTCCATATCTTGATTTGTAAGTTTTAGAATTAAATTATAGTACTGAGTGATGGTTTCTCTTACGACAGGAGAAGAAGCTGCTTTTTCTTTACAACTAATTAACCAATCACGAATAAATGATTTGTAATCAATACAGTAGAAATCTTTACCTTCCTCCATAGAAAACATGTCTCCCGATGTTGAATCATTACTTGGAACATGTCCATCAAGAGTCAGATACAATAATACATATGACTTATAGTGTGTTTGAGCATAATTCATGTATCGATATAGCTGCTTCTTTTGGTCACCAGCATATATTTTATTCTCAATTATTATGGCATTGTCTCTTTTCTCGGATTGAATAATGATGTCTATTCTTCCACCAGATTCACTTCCCGACGAGATATTTCCGATATTGTATTCAACATATACATGGCACTTTTCAAGATCTGTATCAAATGAGAAATCAACATTCGAGAGTGATTCTTTTAGATGGTCCAAAAAAATCCTTAAGAATGTGCTTTTACAGCCATGGTTCCACCTAGGATTCAGTAACGAAGCTATTATTGCTGAATGAGTAAATACCTCATCCCCTTGAGCATGCATAACTTCAAAAATATTATAGTTCTCACCACGTCTTTCCTTTTCTGCCTTGAGGATTTTTTCCTCTTGTACAAGTTGGTTTACTTTATGTAATAGTGATTGCATCCCTTATAATGTTTTTAGTAGATATTATTTTTGATAATTATAAAATTTCCAATGCTATAGCCGCACATGCCTCTGCATCCGCCAAGGCATGATGGTGGTTCTTCAAGTCATATCCGCAGCGGGCGGCAATGATGTCGAGGTTGTGATGTCCCCCTGACCAGCGTTTGCGAGATGCCACACAAGTACAATGGAATTCATAGTCGGGATAATCCATCTGATAGACATGAAACACGGCTTTCAGACAACTCTCATCGAATGCTTTGTTATGTGCCACCAATGGCAATCCCTCGATGAGCGGCTCAATATGCTTCCATACTTCGGGAAAGACTGGCGCATTGTCAGTGTCTTCAGCACAAAGGCCATGAACCTGACTGCACCAGTAGTTATAATACTCTGGCTCGGGCTTGATGAGAGAATAGAACTTATCCACTATCTCCCCACCCCTCACTATCACTACGCCAACAGAGCACACCGAACTACGTTCGTTGTTGGCTGTCTCAAAATCTATTGCAGCAAAGTCTTGCATATTTAATGATCTTATTGATTATCCTTGTTGATAAGATTGACCACCACTTTCACCATGACATCTTTCTCTTCCGTACGGCTCTCGGCAATCATCAAGGTCAGGGCAACAAGGGTGTTGTCTGCTATACGCTTTCTGCCGTCTGCAGAATAAAGGACTCCGTTCTTCTCCATGAACCAAAGAAAAAGCATGGCAGCAATACGTTTGTTGCCATCGCTGAAGGAGTGATTCTTCACTACGAGATAAAGAAGCATGGCAGCCTTTTCCTCTACTGATGGATAGAGGTCTTCGCCGCCGAACGTTTGGTATATCTGTCCAATGCTGCTTTTGAAGGAATCATCTTTCTCATTGGCAAACCATTGGCTGCCACCGAACTTCACTTTCAGGGCGTTGATGGCATCCATGGCATTCTCGTAAGTGGCACGGAATGGTTCTTCTTTTGTTGTCTTCTCAATGCCCAATGTCTGATAGTCGTAACGGTCGAGCGTATCGAGGGCATAGACATAGTCGGTGATGACATTGAACAGTCCGGCATATTCACCCTCTGAAACCTTGTCTTGGAGAGTGAGGGCACGCGACATCAACCTCACCACATCCTTCAATTCATCATAGTGATCGAGGCGACGCTGGTCGATGGCATAGCCTTTGATGAGGTACTGCTTTAATATATTGTTAGCCCATTTTCTAAATACAATTCCATTTCTGCTCTTTACTCTATATCCTACAGAAATAATCATGTCAAGATTATAATAATCAATATTTTGCATTTGATTATATCCCTCTTTCCTGCCATATTTCTTGGGTGTCGCAAATTTTGCGACTACCGGCTCACCTTCCAGTTCCTCCCTCAATGCATTGTTGATATGTTTTGCTATTGTCTTGTAATCTCTACCATAAAGTTGAGCTATTTGCTCTCGATTAAGCCACACGGTATCTTTCTCCAACTTCACTTCAAGCTGGGTATTGCCATCTTCCGTAGTAAAGAGTACAATGGATGAGCCGTTATTCGCAATAATTCTATTCTCTTTCATACCAGTTACTCCTTATTGTATTTATTCCACATTCTTTTTATCTTCCCTGCAATCTCCTTACGGAGCCATAGTGGTTCGAGTACTTCTACATCTTCGCCATTCCACAATATCTCTTGCTGGAAATCGAAGGTGGGACGAAGAGGTCAACATTGTCCATCCATCGGCGGTTGAGTTCCTCAAATGTTATCTTCTGTGCCTTGTAGATTATATTCACTATCCACACAAGCTTGTTGGTTTGATTCAGTGCCATATATGCATAATTCCATTTGATTGATAAAAACGATTTTGCTGCAAAATTATGGGAATGGTATGCCATTTACGTTCACACCTCGCAAAAAATTAGGTGTAGTTGCGTCATGGCATTATAATGAATAAAGAAATCGGGCATACCGATAGTGGAATGCCCGATTAATTATTTCATTGATGATAAATCAATATTAGAGATTCAGTGACTTCTTGATGGCCTCGATACGCTCGTCGGCTGCCTTGAGGCAACGGTCGTAGTCGGCTGCAGTCTTCATGCTGTCGTCCTTAACCTCGATGTAGAACTTGATCTTAGGCTCTGTTCCAGAAGGACGCACACTGATCTTGGTGCCATCAGCGCAGAACCACTGCAGCACGTTGCTTGTAGCTGGCATGTCGAGCTTCTGTGTACCCTCGGCTGTAGTAACCTCGAGTGTCTGGAAATCCTTCCATACGGAGATAGGACTGCCTGCAAGGTCCTTGGGAGGATTAGCACGGAAGTCGGCCATCATCTTCTTGATTTCGTCAGCTCCGGTCTTACCTGGCTTGGTGACATTCACTGTGAACTCACGAGAGAATCCGTAGTCAACATAGATGTCCATCAACAGGTCGTAGAGAGTGCGTCCGTTGTCCTTTGCCCATGCTGCAATCTCGCAGATAAGGCAGATAGAAGCGGGAGCGTCCTTGTCGCGCACCTTGTCGTAAGGCAGATAGCCGAATGACTCCTCACCACCACCGATATACTTCTGCTTGCCCTCAGAGATGGCAATCTCGCGTGCAATCCACTTGAATCCAGTGTAGCAGTCACGGATCTCAACACCATTGCGCTGAGCAATCTTGGCGATAACCTCTGTGGTAACGATAGTCTTCACCATGAAATCGGAAGGATTGAGCTTGCCGAGTTTCTTCTTGTTCTCGATGATATAGTAAGAGAGCATCATTGCGGTCTGGTTACCATTGATGATAATCCACTCGCCCTTGTTGTCGCGACATACGATGGCCAGACGGTCGGCATCGGGGTCGGAAGCAATCACGAGGTCGGCATTGAGCTTTGTACCGAGCTTCATACCCAGTGTCATTGCCTCTGCATTCTCGGGGTTGGGTGATACTACTGTGGGGAAGTTGCCATCGATAACCATCTGCTCGGGAACAACGTTGATGTTCTGGAATCCCCATGAACGGAGACAAAGAGGAACAATCACGCGACCAGTTCCGTGCATTGGTGAATATACGATGTTGAGGTCTTTCTGACTGTTGATAACATCCTGGTCAACCATTGCCTCCTTGACGGCAGCAACATAGTCCCAATCCATCTCACCACCGATGATTGTGATGAGTTCGGGATTGCCCTCAAACTTCACGTCGTCGATAGTAACCTTGTTTACCTCGGCAATGATGCCAGTGTCATGTGGAGCAAGCACCTGTGCACCATCTGCCCAATAAGCCTTGTATCCGTTATACTCGCGGGGGTTATGACTTGCAGTAACGTTAACACCAGCCTGACAACCCAACTGACGGATTGCGAACGAAATTTCTGGTGTAGGACGGAGGCTCTCAAACAAGTATGCCTTGATACCATTAGCAGAGAAGATGTCGGCAACAGTCTCGGCAAACATGCGACCGTTGTTGCGGCAGTCGTGACCCACTACCACTGCCAGATCCTTCTTGCCAGGGAATGCCTTCAACAGATAGTTGGCGAATCCCTGTGTAGCCATACCTACTATATACTTGTTCATACGGTTTGTACCGACACCCATAATGCCTCTCAAACCGCCAGTACCGAATTCGAGGTTCTGATAGAACGCATCGATAAGCTCGGTCTTGTCCTCGTTAGCGAGCATCTGCTCCACTGCCTTACGTGTTTCCTCGTCAAAAGCTGGTGACAACCACTGTTTTGCGGTAGCTTCACACTGTGCAATTAGTTGTGCGTTATTTTCCATAATCTTTAAGTTTTTATAAATTATTAGTTGTTAATTATTTTGTCAATCTCATCAAATTGTTTACCCATATTCAGGTTGAGATAAATACGATAGAGAGCCGGGGCCCACTTGTTTTTCTCATCCGGTGCCAATGCACGAAACTTTTCCATGTATGGCAATGCCTCCCGATATAAGGCTGTTATTTGTTTTTTATTTTTTCTTATATCCTTCTCAAGCACTACAGTTTTGTTGAGCAATGCCGTCCCAAGATTATAGTATGGCAAGGGCAAGGTGTCGTTGATATGTATGATTCTCTCCGAGACCCTTATACATTCATCAGACTTGCCAATATTCAGCAGTACAGTGGATTTTGCAAATAGGAACAGGACATTTGTCGAGTCGGTTTGCAATGCCTCATTAGCTGTCTGCAATGCACTCTCATAGTCCTTTTTCTCATTATAATAATCCATCAGTTGCGGGAAGAAGTATCTAAACTCCGGATACGCCTTAAAACCTCGTTTAAGCGTAGTGAGATAATTTTCTATATCATTTAGTTGCAAATATGCTTCAGCCCTATATCTTAGGTTGAATTTCAACTTTGCCGAATCACGTTCTGCCATGTCGGTATATTTCATAACCTTCTCAGGCGATTTCATCATATATCCACAGTAGCTTGCCCAATATGCAGCCTCTGCGAGTCGTCCGTCCCTCTCGGCATAGCGGAAACG
>SAMEA3663103__coassemble_1259_pt1 | contig 8670 bp, 9 predicted proteins | sample SAMEA3663103__metabat2_low_PE_014 | metagenome-assembled genome bin SAMEA3663103 (sample SAMEA3663103) | pig gut metagenome | biome: pig gut; feature: pig-associated habitat; material: faeces | place: France | collected 2012 | reverse complement strand
ATGTGATTTTGCAATCTATTTAATATATCATATATATATAATAAGGTATATGAAGAAACAAAAGATTTATAGTCTTGCCGTGGCAATATGCATGACGGCAACAGTGAACGCCCAGACGGGTGGCATATCCTCCAAGATGCTGGGAGAGATACAAAAGCAGAATAAGATGACTCCGGCGGAGAACGCCATCGCTAATGCCATTGCGGCAAACTCGATTGATAATCTGGCACAAAACCGCAATAATGCTGCGGAACTGGACACATACTTCAGTATCGAGACCCCAAAGCAGACAATCACCGACCAGAAGAGTTCGGGACGCTGCTGGATGTTTAGCGGAATGAATGTGCTCAGAGCCAACTTCGCCAAGCGCACCGACTCGCTCAGAGTGGAGTTCTCACAGGCCTATCTCTTCTTCTACGACCAACTGGAGAAGGCCAACCTCTTCCTTCAGGGAGTGATAGACACGGGTAAGAAGCCCATTGACGACCAGAGAGTGCAGTTCTTCTTTAAGAATCCCATCAACGACGGTGGAACATTCTGTGGAGTGGCCGACTTGACAGAGAAATACGGACTTGTGCCAAAGCAAGTGATGCCCGAGAGCTATTCGAGCGACAACACATCCAAAATGGCACGATTGATTTCATCTCGACTGAGGGAAGACGGACTGATATTGCGCAAGATGGTGGCAGATGGCAAAAAGGCTTCCGATATCGAGAAGGCCAAGACCGAGATGCTCGCAACGGTATATCGCATGCTCGCCCTCACCATCGGTGAACCGCCCACGCAGTTCACCTACGCCCATCGCAACAAGGATGGAAAGGCTGTGGGAGAACCCAAGACATATACCCCGCAGGAATTCTTCAAGGAGGTGGTGGGCGACAAGCTCAACGGCACTTTCATCATGGTGATGAACGACCCACGACGCCCTTACTACAAGACCTATGAGGTGGAGCTCGACCGTCATACCTATGACGGACACAACTGGAAATACCTCAATCTGCCGATGGACGACATTGAGCAGTTGGCTATAGCTTCGCTTAAGGATGGACGTAAGTTGTATAGCTCGTATGACGTGGGTAAGATGCTCGACCGCAAGCGCGGATATGGCGACACCGAAAACTTTGACTACGGATCGCTCATGGGCACCACCTTCGGTATGAACAAGGCAGAAAGAATAAGCACCTTCGACAGTGGTTCCACACATGCCATGACTCTCACTGCCGTTGACCTCGACGCCAACGGTAAAGCAAAGAAATGGAAGGTGGAGAATAGTTGGGGAGCATCGTGGGGACAGCAAGGCTGCATGATAATGAGCGACAGATGGTTCAGGGAGTATATGTTCCGACTTGTGGTTGACAAGAAATATGTGTCGGAAGAGTTGCTCAAGCTCAACGAGCAGAAACCGGTGATGGTGACTCCTGAGGACCCGCTTTTTATAAATGAACAGTGATGCCAGGTATGGACGAAGTCAATGAACTATGGAAGAAATAAAGGCAATGATAGCGAGCGGCAACCTGGTGGTTGCCCTCGCACTACTTACAGAGAGATTGACAAAGGAACCGGAGAATGTTGAGGTTCTGAAGATGAGAGGCGAACTGCTGCTCAAGATGGGCGACAAACAGGGAGCACAGGAAGATGCCCGCCGACTGATGGAGATAGCCCCCGAAATGGCAAGCGACATCACGGGGGATTTCACTGCAAAAGGTGTGGAACAACGCCCTAAACGTAAGGTAAGTAACCTCAATCCCCTCGGTATTTAAGAAAAATCACAGTAAAAACGAAAAAAAGTAGCAAATTATTTGTGTATTTCACAAAAATGTTATACTTTTGCACCGTAAAAATACAATAAGTAAGTAACATTAAAAAAGAAATAATTATGAGTTTGAATCAGTTCGCATACTTTTACGGCTTTTACTTTTACTTTGCAGGGAACTGTGAAGCGGGAAGTTGCGTGTAGATTTCAACTTATGACAAGAGATTAAAAATACTCAAGGGTCCCGCTTCATTCTGAATGTTGCGGGATTTTTTTTAAATTGAAAATTGAAGATTGAAAATTGACTATATATAAATAATGAAGAGAATAGCAATACAAGGAATGATTGGTTCGTTCCACGACATCGCTGCCCACCAGTATTTCGAGGGCGAACAGTTGCAGTTGATATGCTGCGACACTTTCGAGCAAGTGTTCGAGAGCGTCAAGAAGGACCCGACGGTAATTGCAATGACAGCCATCGAGAATACCATCGCCGGGAGTTTGCTCCACAACTACGAGTTGTTGCGCGATTCCGGACTCAGTGTAGTGGGGGAGCATAAGTTGCATATATCCCACTGTATATGCTGTCTGCCCGACGACGAGTGGGAGACAATCCAAGAGGTTCACTCTCATCCTGTGGCCCTGATGCAATGCCGCAACTTCCTGGCCCAGCATCCCGAGATAAAGGCAGTGGAAAGCGAAGACACCGCCGGCTCGGCCAAGTATATCGCCGAGAACAGTTATAAGTGCCAGGGATGGGCTGCGATATGCAGCAGTGCGGCAGCCCGACTTTACGGTCTGAAGGTGCTTGAGGACAATATCGAGGACAACAAGCACAACTTCACCCGTTTCCTCGTGTCGTCAAATCCTATGAAGGCCGATTTCCTTCGTCCACTTGAGAAGACCAACAAGTCGAGCCTTGTCTTCTCACTTCCTCATGAGGAGGGATCGCTGTCGCAGGTGTTGAGTATTCTCAATTTCTACAAGATCAACCTGACGAAGATACAGTCGCTGCCAATCATAGGTCATGAGTGGGAGTATCTGTTCTATGTGGATGTCACCTACGACAATCTCACTCGCTATCGTCAGAGTATCGATGCAATAATTCCGCTTACAAAAGAACTTAAAATATTAGGTGAATATGTGTCCAAATAACATCAAACCAGCAGAGCGTCTTTCGCTCGTCAGCGAATACTACTTCAGCAGAAAACTGAAGGAGGTGGCACAGATGAACGCCGAGGGTAAGGACATCATCAGTCTTGCCATTGGCAGTCCCGACATGCCACCGTCGAAACAAACAATACAGACATTGTGCGAGGTGGCAAGCCGCCCCGACACTCATGGATATCAGCCCACAATGGGAACACCCGAATTGCGCAAGGCAATGGCGGATTTCTATAAGCGATGGTATGGAGTGGAACTAAATCCCGCCACCGAAATCCAACCTCTTATCGGTTCTAAGGAAGGCATTCTGCATGTCACTCTCGCCTTCGTCAATCCCGGCGAGGAGGTGCTTGTGCCCAATCCCGGTTATCCTACCTACACCTCACTGAGCAAGATTCTTGGGGCAAAGGTGGTGAACTACGACCTCATGGAGGACAACGGATGGCAACCCGACTTCGAGCAGTTGGAGAAGATGGACCTGTCTAGGGTCAAACTGATGTGGACCAACTATCCCAACATGCCCACTGGAGGCAATGCACGTATGGAGACCTACGAGCGACTCGTGGATTTCGCTCGCAAGCATAACATAGTAGTGGTGAACGACAATCCATATTCGTTTATCCTCAACGACAAACCCATGTCACTGCTTCAGGTGGAGGGCGCAAAGGACTGCTGCATTGAGTTTAACTCGATGTCCAAGAGTCATAACATGCCCGGATGGCGCGTGGGAATGTGCGTCACCAACCCCACCTTCATCTCGTGGATTCTCAAGATTAAGAGCAATATCGACAGTGGTACATTCCGCGGAATACAGTTGGCGGCAGCTGCTGCACTCTCCAACGACGAGGAGTGGCATCATGAGGCCAACATCGAGACATACTCCCGCAGACGCAAATATGCCGAGCAGATAATGGATGCCCTCGGATGCAAGTATGACCCCAATCAAGTGGGAATGTTCCTCTGGGGACGCATCCCCGACAGCTACTCCAACTGTGAGGAGCTCACCGAGCGAGTTCTCCACGAGGCAAGAGTGTTCATCACTCCCGGATTCATCTTCGGCTCAAAGGGCGAGAGGTATATCCGCATCTCCCTCTGTGCAAAGGAAGAGAAGATTCAGGCTGCACTGGAAAGGATAAGGAAATTGAAAATTGAAGATTGAAGATTGAAAGATTGAAATATTAAAAAATTGAAATATTATGGAATTAGAATTAGAAAAGCTTACGTTGCCCAGTGACAACGAGCGTCCGTTTGTGATAGCTGGACCATGCTCCGCCGAGACTGAGGAGCAAGTGATGACAACAGCCAGGGACTTGGCAGCCAAGGGATGCCACATGTTCCGTGCAGGTGTGTGGAAACCACGTACCAAGCCAGGTGGCTTCGAGGGTAATGGTGAAAAGGCACTGCCCTGGATGAAGCAGGTGAAGGAAGAAACCGGTATGCTTGTAGCTACTGAGGTTGCTACTCCCGAGCATGTGGAATTGGCACTGAAGTATGGTATTGACATCCTTTGGGTAGGAGCTCGCACCACCGCCAATCCATTCGCCATGCAGGCACTTGCCGACTCTCTCAAGGGTATCGACGTTCCTGTATTTGTGAAGAATCCTGTCAACCCCGACCTTGAGTTGTGGATTGGTGCCATGGAGCGTATCAATCAGGCTGGTATCAAGAAGATGGCTGCCATACACCGTGGTTTCTCAAGCTACGACAAGAAGATATACCGCAACATGCCTATGTGGCAGATTCCTATCGAATTGCATCGTCGCATACCCGATCTGCCTATCATCTGCGACCCGTCGCACATTGGAGGTCGTCGCGAACTCGTAGCACCTCTTTGCCAGCAGGCTATGGACCTCGGTTTCGACGGACTTATCGTTGAGAGCCACTGCAATCCCGATTGCGCATGGAGCGACGCCAAGCAGCAGGTTACCCCCGATGTGCTCGACTATATCCTCTCTCTGCTCGTAGTGCGCAGTGAGACAACTACTACCGAGAGCATCACTCAGCTCCGTCATCAGATTGACGAGCTCGACAACCAGTTGATGGATCTTCTCTCCAGGCGTATGCGCGTATGCCGTGAAATCGGTCAGTATAAGAAGGAGCACAACATGACTATCCTTCAGACTGCCCGCTACAACGAGATACTCGAAAAGCGTGGTGCCCAGGGTGCTCTCTGCGGTATGGACAGCCAGTTTGTAGCCAACGTCTTCGAGCAGATCCACGAGGAGAGTGTTCGTCAGCAATTGGAGATTATCAACAAATAACTCAACTTTCGCAAGTAAGGATAATAGTTGGTAGTTAAGGAGTTAAGGAGTTAAGCCAAATGTTGTTGCGCTTATATCCAATGCTCAATACTAATGGCTTAACTCCCAGCGACCAACGGGAGCGATAACTCCTTAACTCCTTAACTTCCAAAAAGTTGAGCACATGCGAAACTTAAATAATATTAAAATTTGAATGCAATGAAAATTTTGATAATGGGGGCAGGTAAGATGGGAAGTTTCTTCCTTGACTTACTTAGCTTCGACCACGAGACGGCAGTGTATGAGAAAGACCCCAAGCGAATGAGGTTTACATACAATTGTCAGCGCCTTACGACATTAGACGAGGTGAGGGAGTTCGCTCCCGAACTCGTCATTAATGCCGTGACAGTGAAATACACCATACCGGCATTCAAGGAAGTGTTGCCTTATCTGCCAAAGGATTGTATCATCAGCGATATATCGTCGGTGAAGACCAACCTCAAAGAGTACTACGAAGAGACTGGATTCCGCTATGTCAGCACCCACCCGATGTTCGGTCCTACCTTCGCCAACCTCAACCAGTTGAGCGAGGAGAATGCCATCATCATCAGCGAGGGCGACTATATGGGACGTATCTTCTTCAAGGACCTCTACAGTCGTCTCGGTCTCAATATCTACGAATACACCTTCGAGGAGCACGACCGCACTGTGGCCTACTCACTGAGTATTCCTTTTGTAAGCACATTCGTCTTTGCTGCCGTCATGAAGCATCAGGATGCTCCTGGTACTACCTTCAAGCGCCACATGGGTATAGCCAAGGGCGTGCTCAACGAGGATGACTATCTGCTGCAGGAAATCCTGTTCAACCCCTACACGAGCGATCAGGTGGCACAGATACGTGATGAACTCAAGGAACTGCTTGACATCATCGACCATAAGGATGGTGATCGCATGAAGCTGTATCTTAAGAAAATCCGCGATCACGTGAGGAGAGACATTGAGATTTCTAAATAATTAGGGATTAGGAATTAGGAATTAGGAATTAGGGATTAGGAATTAGGAATTAGGAATTAGGGATTAGGAATTAGGGATTAGGAATTAGGAATTAGGGATTAGGAATTGGCACATAAGTATCATATAGTAGCATTCCTGACGGTGGCAGTGTGGGGCACTACCTTCGTGTGGACAAAATTGTTGATAATCAACGGATTGTCGCCTGCGCAGATATTCACTTTGCGCTTCATCATTGCCTACGTGCTCCTGACGGGATTCTCGCTGTGGCGAGGACGACATAAATGGCTGTCGGACAATTGGCGCGACGAATTGACGATGATGGCACTGGGACTGACGGGCGGGTCGATGTATTTCCTCACGGAAAACGAGTCCCTCCGCTTTACCACTGCCACCAACACATCGCTGATAGTGTGCTCATGTCCATTGTTTGCGATGCTCATCATAGCCCTGTTCTATAAGTCGGAGCGATTCAGTCGCCTACAGGCTCTCGGTTCGCTCCTCGCATTGATAGGAATGGCGGCAGTGGTGCTCAACGGTCATTTCGTGCTCCATCTCTCGCCTTTAGGCGACACATTGGCATTCTCCGCCTGTATATGTTGGGCACTCTACACACTGTTGATGAAACCCGTCATGGGGCGTTATCCCGCGATGTTTATCACGCGCAAGGTGTTCTTCTATGGCATACTCACGATATTGCCTTATTATATCTTCGTGCCCGATATGCCGTCGCTGGATGTGCTGATGCGCCCCGAGGTGGCACTCAATCTGCTTTTCCTCGGCAGTGTGGCGTCGATGCTTTGCTATCTCACGTGGAGCTGGTGTATGAAGGGGCTTGGGGCTGTCATCTGCACCAATTGGGTGTATGTCAACCCCATCACCACTATCATTGCCGCATGGTTGATACTTGATGAGCAGATTACGGTGTATTTCCTTATCGGTTCAATACTGATAATCGCAGGAATGTATCTCTCGTCAAAAAAATAAAAATTAATATTAAAAGACATGGGAGCAGGTAAATGGATAGGCGGTATATTAGGATTTATTACCGCCGGACCACTCGGAGCTTTGGCAGGAGTGGCATTAGGTGCATTGTTTGAGAATGGTCTCGATGCAGTGAACAATCCCGACAACTCGGGAACACGTAGTTTTAGTGGAGCGCGCACCGACGAGGAGCAGCGCAATAGTTTTATGTTCTCTCTGATGGTGTTGTCGTCCTATATCATCAAGGCCGACGGCAAGGTGATGCATTCCGAGATGGAGATGGTGAGGAATTTCCTTCAGTCCAATTTCGGTGTTGAGGCAAAGACCCAGGGCGAGCAGATAATGCTTCGCCTCTTCGAGGAGCAGAAGCGCCAAGGCAAGATTCAGTTTAAGAACACCGTTGCCCAGTGCTGCGAACAAATAGCGATGAATATGGAATATGCCCAACGCTTGCAGTTGGTCAATTTCCTCTTGGCAATAGCCCAGGCCGACGGACGCATCGACCCCACCGAGATTATGGCTATCCGTGAGTGTGCCCAGTGGTTGAGGATGCAGGCAGGCGATGTGGATTCTATGCTCAACCTCAATGGCGACTCTCTTGAGGATGCGTATAAGGTGCTTGGCGTTAGTCCTTCTGCTTCAGATGATGAATTGCGCAAGGCCTATCGTCGTCTTGCCCTCGAGCATCATCCCGACCGTGTGGCAGCACTTGGTGAGGATGTGCGTCGTGCCGCAGAAAAGAAGTTCCAGGAAATCAACGCTGCCAAAGACCGTATCTGGAAGGAGCGAGGCTTATAATTTCTTTGGGCAGATGTCCTTGAACGGACATTTGTCGCACTTAGGATTGCGGGCAGTGCAGATGTATCTGCCGTGAAGCAGAAGCCAGTGATGAGCCTTGCCGAGGTCTTCGGCAGGGATATATCTGCATAGCTTCTTCTCCACCTTCAGTGGAGTGTCGTCCGATTTTGCCACAAGTCCCATACGATGACTCACGCGAAAGACATGAGTATCCACCGGCATGGCATTCTCCCCAAAAGCCACAGTGAGCATCACGTTGGCAGTCTTTCGCCCCACACCGGGCAAGGCTGTCAATTCGTCGAGTGTATGCGGCACCTCACCCCCATGCTTCTCCATCAGCATACGGGCCATGTCAATCAAGTGTTGCGACTTTGCATTGGGGTATGACACCGACGATACAAGTGCCAGCACCTCTCCAAAGTCTGCCTCTGCCAAACGTGCGGCATCGGGAAAACGCTCAAATAAAGCCGGTGTCACCATGTTCACCCTCTTGTCAGTGCATTGTGCACTCAACATCACCGCCACAAGCAGTTGGAATGTGGTGGAGTAGGTGAGTTCCGTTGTCACCTCGGGCATTTCCTCTCTGAAATGCTCAAGTATTCTGTAATATATCTCTTGTTTCTTCATAAATCAAACAAATAACTTAAGTTTCGCATGTGCTCAACTTTTGGAAGTTAAGGAGTTAAGGAGTTATCGCTCCCGTTGGTCGCTGGGAGTTAA
>SAMEA3663103__coassemble_1250_pt1 | contig 8709 bp, 9 predicted proteins | sample SAMEA3663103__metabat2_low_PE_014 | metagenome-assembled genome bin SAMEA3663103 (sample SAMEA3663103) | pig gut metagenome | biome: pig gut; feature: pig-associated habitat; material: faeces | place: France | collected 2012 | reverse complement strand
CGTTCCAAGGATCTCGTAATCCTCGAGGACGAAGTGCGTGAAAGCAGTGACGAACTCATTATCATGACCGACGATGGTTCCTACGGCGAAAAGGGTGTCGTGACTGTCGGTATTGAGAAACTCATCAACCAGGAGCACATCGACAAGGTATTTGCCATCGGTCCTCCCATCATGATGAAGTTCTGCTGCCTGCTCACACAGAAATACAATATCCCTACCGACGTGTCGCTCAACACCATCATGGTCGATGGTACCGGTATGTGCGGTGCCTGTCGTCTCACCATCGGTGGCAAGACCAAGTTTGTCTGCATCGACGGCCCTGAGTTTGACGGAGCTCTCGTTGATTGGGACGAGATGTTCAAGCGCATGGGCACATTCAAGCGCGAGGAGCAGATAGAGATGGAGCACATGCAGGAGCACCTCAGCGGTGTGGATGTAAAGGACGTTCCCACTGATGAGGATGCCGAAGTGGCAACATCAAATACAGCTTCAACAAATGCAGCTGCAGACGTTGATATAGAGACACTTACCGACCGTAATGCTGAATGGCGCAAGACCCTTCGCTCTTCAATGAAACCCAAGGAGCGCACAGCCATCGAGCGCGTGCAGATGCCCGAACTCGACCCTGTATATCGCGCCACTACCCGCACCGAGGAGGTCAACAAGGGACTCACCAAGGAGATGGCCATGCGCGAGGCACAACGTTGTCTCGACTGTGCCAAACCTTCATGTGTCGAGGGTTGTCCTGTCAACATCAACATCCCGTCGTTCATCAAGAATATCGAGCGTGGCGAGATTCTTGCCGCTGCCAAGGTTCTCAAGCAGACCTCTGCCCTTCCTGCCGTTTGCGGTCGTGTATGTCCTCAGGAGAAGCAGTGCGAGAGCAAGTGTATCCATCTTAAGATGAACGAGCCCGCCGTGGCAATCGGTTATCTTGAGCGCTTTGCAGCCGACTATGAGCGTGAGAGCGGTCAGATGTCCCTACCCGACCTTGCCCCCTCAAATGGTATCAAGGTGGCAGCCATCGGTTCTGGTCCTTCCGGACTTAGCTTCGCCGGCGATATGGCAAAGCAGGGGTTTGAGGTGCATGTCTTCGAGGCACTCCACGAGATTGGCGGTGTATTGAAATATGGTATCCCCGAATTCCGTCTGCCCAACCGTATCGTTGATGTCGAGATCGACAATCTCAAGAAGATGGGAGTACATTTCCACACCGACTGCATTGTCGGAAAGACAATCTCAGTGGAAGAACTTGAGGAAATGGGCTTCAAGGGTATCTTCGTAGGCTCTGGTGCCGGACTTCCCAACTTCATGAACATACCGGGCGAGAATGCCATCAATATCATGTCGTCCAACGAGTATCTCACCCGTGTCAACCTTATGGATGCCGCTAATCCTGAGACAGATACACCTATCAATCTCGGTAAGCACGTCATCGTCGTAGGTGGTGGAAATACCGCTATGGATTCCTGCCGCACAGCCAAGCGCCTCGGTGCCGAGGTTACCCTCGTATATCGTCGTTCCGAACAGGAGATGCCCGCACGTCTCGAAGAGGTGAAACATGCCAAGGAGGAAGGCATCAACTTCCTCTGTCTGCATAATCCTATCGAATACAAGGCCGACGACAAGGGTGCCGTTAGTCAGGCCATTCTTCAGGTGATGGAACTCGGCGAACCCGATGCTAGCGGTCGTCGCAGTCCTGTACCCGTAGAGGGCAAGACAGTCACTCTCGATGTCGATCAGGTGATTGTTGCCGTAGGTGTATCTCCCAACCCTCTGGTACCGAAGTCTATAGAGGGTCTTGAATTAGGTCGAAAGAACACAATAGCCGTCAACGACGACATGCAGAGCTCACGCCCGTCGGTATATGCCGGTGGCGACATTGTGCGCGGAGGTGCCACCGTTATCCTCGCCATGGGTGACGGTCGTCGCGCAGCCAAGGCGATGGCAGATAAGTTGTCGAAATGAACGGATTATATACAATCATATTGCTCATACTAAGCAACGTCTTTATGACGCTTGCCTGGTATGGGCATTTGAAACTCCAGGAGACAGGCATATCGGCCAAATGGCCATTGCTTGGTGTGATAGCATTCTCATGGGGCATAGCCTTCTTCGAGTATTGTTGTCAGGTGCCTGCCAATCGTATGGGATTTGAAGGTAATGGCGGTCCGTTTAATCTCGTGCAACTAAAGGTCATCCAGGAGTGCATCAGTCTTGGTGTGTTTGCCGTAATAGCGAATATCCTGTTTCAGGGTCAGAATCTGCATTGGAATCATATCCTTGCTTTCTTCCTGATTATCTGCGCGGTTTACTTGGTGTTTATGAAATGATTGAAAATTGAAGGTTGAAAATTGAAGGTTGAAAATTGAAGGTTGAAAAGGCATTAGAACAGACACTGACACGCCGCTTCCAGAAAGCGCTTGTCAATTACGGCCTTATCGACGATGGCGACAAGATTCTCGTCGGTTTGTCGGGAGGCAAGGACTCCCTGTGTCTGCTCGAACTGCTTGCCAAGCGCAGTCGCATCCAGCGTCCGTCATTCACGGTAGAGGCCGTGCATGTGAGGATGGAAAACATCGCTTATGCCACCGACACCTCATATCTCGAGACATTCTGCAGCGACCTTGACGTCCCTCTTCATGTCGTTACAACACGCTTCGACGACACCATCCCCACCAAGAAGCCAAAGTGCTTCCTCTGTTCATGGCACCGTCGTAAGGAAATATTCAATCTAGCACAATCGCTCCACTGCAACAAGATTGCCTTGGGGCATCACAACGATGACATTATCCATACGGCACTCATGAACCTCACCTTCCAGGGACATTTCTCAACAATGCCAGCCAAACTGCAAATGAGAAAGATGCCTCTCACCATCATACGTCCTCTCTGCCTGATACATGAAAAGGACATCATAGGATGGGCGGAAATACGCAATTATCAAAAACAGATAAAACTATGTCCATACGAGACTGTTTCACATCGCGCCGACATACGTCAGCTCTTTGATACAATCGAGAGTATAAATCCCGAAGCAAGGTATTCAATATGGAATGCCCTTGACTCTGAAATGAAATTAATTGAACAATCAATAGAATGATAATGAAAGGAAAGAACATTCTTTTAGCAGCACTACTTGTTATTCTGCCATCGTCAGTGGATGCGCAGAAAAAGAAAAGTGCAACTAAGGCAAAGGTAAAACAAAAGACAACAGTCGTTGACAATGAGCTTGAGCAACGACTTGAATCAATGCGTGGCTTCACTCAAAAGGTGATGTTTATCGACAGTGTTGTTGTCAGCAAGTCAAAACTTCTCAGTTCGTTGAATATTCCTGACGAAGCTGGAAGCATACAAGCCTATAATAAATTTTTCAACACTACCGACCAACCCAACTCTATCGTTTATCTAAATCAATTGAGGAACAAATGCGTGTTCTCCAAGTTTACCGATGGCGGATGGGATCTCTATTCCAAAGAGATGATTGGAGAAAAGTGGTCGAATGCCGTACCTCTCAAGGGACTTGATATCCTCGGCGACGATGTTGACATCAACTGGCCCTTCCTGCTCTCCGACGGCACTACACTCTATTTTGCAGCCAAGGGCGAGGAGAGCATCGGTGGCTTCGATATTTTCATGACACGCTACGACGAAACCACACAGTCGTATCTCAAACCCGAAAATATCGGTATGCCCTTTAATTCCATCGACAACGACTATTTCTTTATAGTTGATGAGTATGATGGTATTGGATGGTTTGCCACCGACCGCAATCAACCCGAAGGCAAGGTGTGCATCTATTCATTTATATATAATAATGTCAGGGAAAACTATGTGGTTGATGAATACACCCCCGAGCAGCTACGCCAGCTCTCTGAGATACACAGCATATCCCAGACGTGGACAAGTAATCAGGCACGCCTTGACGCTCTCGAACAACTCACTGCTGTGTATAAGCGCAAGTTCACACAAAAGAAGAAAAACGACTTCGAGTTTGTTATCAACGACGAGTTGACCTATACCACCCTCACTGATTTTCGCTCAGTCGAGGCAGCTGAGATGTATGTCAATCTTAACGAACTTCTCAGAAAGAAGAACAAGCTCGACAGCTCTATCGAGCGTGCCCGCATTGCCTATCCCACTGCCCGACAACTCCAACGCGAGCAATACAAGCAACAACTGCTCGCAGCTGAAAAGCAAAGCGAGAAATATGAGACAGACATCAAAAACCTATCCAAGAAAATACGAAGGATTGAGTTAACAAAACTTGGTAAATAACTTAAATACAGGGAGGTATATTATGAAGCACTACATTCCAGAATCCGAATTGATAATCAATGATGATGGTTCTATTTTCCATCTTCATCTGCGTCCCGAACAGTTGTCAGACCGTATTATCCTCGTTGGCGACCCCGGTCGTGTCAAACTCGTGGCATCACATTTCGACACCATCGAATGTGAGGTGTCCAATCGTGAGTTTAATACAATCACGGGCTCATATCAAGGGAAGCGCATCAGCGTTTTAAGCACTGGCATCGGATGTGACAATATCGACATTGTGATGAACGAACTCGACGCACTTGTCAATATTGACTTCTCCACGCGTATGGAAAAAGATGAGCTTCGTTCCCTGAGTATTGTACGAGTCGGAACATGCGGCGGATTGCAACCCTTCACTCCCGTCGGCACCTTCATAGCCTCTGTCAAGAGTATCGGTTTCGATGGTCTTCTCAACTATTATGGCCGTCGCGATGAAGTGTGCGACACTGATTGCGAGGCAGCATTCGTCAAGCATACCTCGTGGCTCTCTCAGATGCCTGCGCCTTATGTTGCAGTGGCCGATTCCTCGCTCATCTCTCGTATTGCCGGCGAGGATATGGTAAGGGGTATCACATGCGCCTGCGGCGGATTCTATGGCCCTCAAGGCAGATGCCTGCGCCTACCACTTGCCGACCCCGAATTAAACAGCAAGATAGAGAGTTTCGAATACGACGGATTACATATCACCAACTTCGAGATGGAAAGCAGTGCCCTTGCCGGTCTCAGCAGTCTTCTCGGTCACAAGGCAATGACATGTTGTATGGTTGTCGCCAACAGGCGTGCCAAAAACACCGATACAAATTATAAAAACGACATCGACAAACTCATTCTCACTGTTCTCGATAGAATATGAAATTATCCGACAATATCTGTGCTATGGCTACTCCCCCGGGAGGAGCTATAGGTATCATACGTATCTCAGGTCCCGACTCCATCACAATTGTAGGTCGTCTCTTCAGTCGTAACATTTCCGAAGCCAAGAGTCACACCCTTCATTATGGTGTTCTTGCCTCCTCCTCGTCGTCACCCATAGATGATGTAATGGTGGGAATATTCCGCTCGCCACATTCATATACCGGTGAGGATTCCGTTGAAATATATTGTCATGGATCGAGATATATCATGTCGCAGATTATCCGCACCCTCATCGAGGCAGGATGCCGACAGGCCGACCCTGGCGAATACACCCGTCGTGCATTTATCAATGGCAAGATGGATCTGAGCCAGGCGGAGGCAGTTGCCGACCTTATTGCCGCCACGGGCAAAGCATCTCATGACATGGCCCTCGGTCAGTTGCGTGGCAACATCTCCTCAGAACTCTCCCGTCTGCGCGACCAATTGCTCAAGATGACCTCACTTATGGAACTCGAACTCGACTTCAGCGACCATGAGGAACTCGAGTTTGCCGACCGCACCGAACTCACCCTCCTTGCCCATACCATTCACGACCGCATCACCTCGCTTGCCTCCTCCTTCCGCACCGGTCAAGCCATCAAGCAAGGTATTCCTGTTGCAATCATCGGCAAAACCAATGTAGGCAAAAGCACACTTCTCAACCGCCTTGTGGGAGAGGAAAAAGCCATTGTGAGCGATATCCATGGCACTACACGTGACATCATTGAGGACACCATCGACATCCACGGCGTCACCTTCCGTTTTGTAGATACAGCCGGTTTGCGCACCACCGACGATGTCATCGAGCAAATTGGCATTGAGCGTTCCTATTCCGCCCTTTCCAAGGCGGCTATCGTCCTGTGGGTCATCGACACTCCCCCATCCGAAGAAGAACTCAGCGACATCACCTCGCGATGCAAGGGCAAACAAGTTATTGCCGTCATCAACAAGACGGATAAGTTTCCCGCCACCCCTTTATCCACCTCCGGCCAGTCATTATCTATCCCCTTCTCCACCCTCTCCATCAGTGCATTGAATGGTACAGGCATCAACGAGCTCACCGATACCATCTATGCCAAGTCAGGCATCCCTGAGATTGGCGAGAACGATGCCATCATCACCTCAGCCCGTCACTATTCCTCCCTCCTTCAAGCCCAGGAGAGCATCACCCGTGTTCTTGATGGTCTTGAGATGAACATCCCCAACGACCTTCTGAGCGAAGACCTCCGTCAATGTCTCGATGCTCTTGCCGACATCACTGGTGGCGTCATCACCCCCTCCGAGGTTCTCAATAACATCTTCTCCCACTTCTGCATTGGAAAATAAATTTTGCGTGGGAAAGTGATTTTTGTTTTGTTTTGACAAAATGGAAATACAAGAACATTTCGTTTTCTATTAGCAAGCTTAATGTAGGCGATCAAATAGCCTTCAAAAAAAGATACCTTCCATATCACGCAAATAATGTATGTCAATAACAGGAATCTTAATAGGAACCGGGGCTCCCAAGTCAATGTTTTCAATTCCTCGTTTCATAATTTTATTATTATCTACTACATAATACACTAAAAAGCACCTTTTAAATACTCCACCTCCTCTTGCAACTTCTGCGGATTTTGCTTGGCAAGCTTCTTCAAATTAAGCAACTTCCATTGTACTGATGGGTAATCCTTGAAATATTCAAACTCATATCCTTCCCATTCTGGTTGTCCAGATTCGAAACTAATCAGGAACTTCTTATCCGCTTCTGTTATCAACGACTTTACATCATTAATGAGTTTTGCACGAGTTTCTTCAAATTCCACGTATGTAAAAGGAACATCCGTCATACCTGCAAACTGGTTTTCCATTGCTTCTCGCTGGTCAATCATGCTTGGGGCAAAAGACTCATGGATGGGTCTATCGCTGCCAAGCAAACAGAAGATGAGTCCCTCTCGGCATTCACTCAATGGAATATCCATATACTTCACATCAAACAAATCACGAGGATGTTGGCGTGAAAGTGCTGCTGCAATCTTGCCACCATACAATTGAGTTAGGGGCACAACATTTGCCTCACAAAAGAGGGAAAACTCTTCCTGTGCCTTTTCGCTCAATAGTATTGTTTGAACATCACCGCCTATAATTCCTCTCTTGGTCTGGTTAACCTCTATCTTCACCTGCCTACCTCGATATTCGCACAACAGTTTGCAGGTACTGAAGTTTGGAACGATGTGCATTCCTTTGAATGCTTTCTTTGCCTTATCTGCAATGGCTTTTAGATGCAAATTGATGTCATCCAAACTTGTCTGACGGTCAGCCAATGGGATATAGGTCAAATCAATATCTACAGAATAACGTGGCAAATCTTTCAAGAAAAGATTGATGGCAGTACCTCCATGTATTGCAAACACATGCTCTTCCATCACTATCGGAATAAGACGGAGTAGCAGTTCTACTTTCTGAGCGTAAACACTTGATTTTATATCATTCATATTCTGCAAGTTCTTTTGAGATTGTCATATTATACTTGTTGATGTATTTCCCTGTTGACGTGATCATAAACCTGGATGTACCAAGATTTATACTCTCCAGCTTCAACGCTTTATACCAAGCGTGACCGGCTTTTTCTGCCATATAGAGGAACAGGCGTTTCACTTTCTGAGATGTGCATGCCTCCAGTAATGTCTGAACCATCTTGGGACGCAATGTCGTCAAACCCTCCATGATATAATAGATGTCGAGCAAAGATGATGATGCATCCGGCAAGTTCAGACACTCCAATATAGCACGCTCTGGAGATGAAACAAGCAAATCATATTGATTGACAGTCATGGCTTCTACACCCAAGAGTTCATCACCCAAGAAAGAGGTAGTCATGTATTTTATCGTCATATCCCACTCCTCTTTTAGTAACCACAAAGGTAACTTATTGCTTTTGTCTGTAAACAAATAAGCCTTAGGCTTCCCCATTGACAAGTAATGGGAGTATCCGCGGAGTTCCAAAGCTGTATATGCACCTACAACACAACTCTTACTAAGTTGTGTGTTGTATGACGATACAGCAGCAAATAGGCTTGGTTCTGTCCCGTGTATCTTATAAACCCCTTTCGATATACGGTCAAGCCATCCACTTTTCATATAAGCATACTGACCACGAGCATCCAAGCCTTGACTTGAAAGCCACGAACCAAATAAGACTGATTCGTTGGGGGCCGTCTCTAATATTTGCTGTATTTTTGTTGCCATCTTCTTTTATTTTATGAATACCAGCCTAAATTTGTTGCAAAAATACTCTTTTTATTTTACCCTACCAAACATTTTCTTCAAATAATGCTAATTTTTATAGAAATTTATCCTCAAATTCGCATTTTTAGCGAATTTGAAAGCAAAAAGCAAGCATAAAAAACGATAAATAGAGATACGATTGCCTATCAAAAGAGCATGCGTAATTTTGAATTTATACATATTATCAACTATATTATAGAAAAAGAGATTCATATGTTTTCATTGTTACCT
>SAMEA3663103__coassemble_1199_pt1 | contig 9014 bp, 12 predicted proteins | sample SAMEA3663103__metabat2_low_PE_014 | metagenome-assembled genome bin SAMEA3663103 (sample SAMEA3663103) | pig gut metagenome | biome: pig gut; feature: pig-associated habitat; material: faeces | place: France | collected 2012 | reverse complement strand
GCGAGAATGTGGGCATCATTAAGATGGAAGAAGACATTAAGATGCTCGGCGAAGTGGTCGTGAAGTCATCACGCCCTGTTACCGCCATCAAGGGCAATGCCTTGGTAACAACCGTCGCTAACTCCCAACTTTCTCATGCGGGCACGGCAAATGATGTGTTGCGCCAAGTGCCGATGGTTACTGGCAGGGATGGAAACTTTGAGGTGTTTGGTAAAGGTACGCCCCTTATCTATATCAATGGTCGTCTTGTGCAAGACAAGAATGAGCTTGCACAGCTCAATTCTCAGGACATCAAGAATGTAGAGGTCATCACCAATCCTGGTGCCAAGTATGATGCCTCGGCAAAGTCTGTCATCCGCATCCGCACCAAGTTGCCACAAGGTGATGGCTTTGGTGGAACACTTCGTGCGCAAAATGGCTTCCGACACTATTTCTCGAGCATGGAGCAAGCAAACTTGAAATATCGTACGGGTGGTCTGGAGTTATTCACCAATCTCAATTATTATGGCGGCAAATTCTATAGCATGGAGAATATGAAGATGGAAACGCAAGGGGCTACATCTTGGCTCCAGAACATAGAGAGCATCAACCGCATGAGAAACAATGAATTCTTCGGCAAGTTTGGCTTTTCATGGATGATCAATGAACATCATTCCGTCGGTGCTTACTATATGAATGGAGCGGGTTTGCAAAAGCCTCATTCTGATTATAGCTCTATATCGTATGCCGATGGCAAGTTGGACGATGAGGTTGCCGCAGTGAAAGAGGTGAGGAGTCATGCTGTGCCGAAGCACCATGCCAATATCTATTATAATGGTGAGGTCGGCAAACTGGGCATCGACTTCAACATGGATTATATGTGGAGAAAGAAGCGAGAAACATCCGAACAGTCTGAGACAAATATGAATCAGCAGAAGAATGTGGTCGCTTCCACGAGCATCGGACACTTACGGATGTTTGCGGAGAAGTTGGTGCTGAGCTATCCTTTGTGGAAAGGACAGTTCGAAATGGGCAATGAATATACCGCCTCTCAGGTGCTGAATGATTTCAATATCAATATGGAAACCATTGGTAACAGTAACACCAAGAGTGATGAGAAGAACATGGCTGGTTTCTTCTCCATCGGTCAGCAGTTTGGAAAAATCGCAGTCGAGGCTGGTCTTCGCTATGAGCATGTCAATTTCAAATACACAGAGGATGGACAACTCAAGGAGGATAAGAGCAAGACGTATAACAACATATTCCCTTCACTGTCGATTTCTACAGAGATAGGAAAGACGCAATGGGCTTTGAGCTACACCAGCAAGATGCAGCGTCCGTCATACGATGACCTTGATGGAACGGTCACCTATGTCAATCGTTTGCTCTTGGGAAGTGGTAATCCTTACCTTTCTCCAATCAAGATTCATTCTGTGGAATTGATGGGTGCATGGAAGCATTTTTTTGCAAAGGTATCATACGATTACAAAAAGGATGCCGTCATCAACGTATCGAAACCATACGGAGAGGATGGAGAAATAAAGTTGCTCACCATGGAGAATACGCCAAAGATACAGGAGTTACAGGCTTTCCTCGGCGCACAATTCCAAATTGGGATTTGGCAACCTAAGGTAAACGTTGGTATCATCAAGCAGTGGCTCACAGGGGAATATCTTGGTGAGCGCAAGTCCTTCAGTAATCCATTGGGTGTCGTACAGTTTCAGAATGCCATCCATCTGCCAGGCGACATTTGGATGAATATAGATATGGAATGGAACAGCCGTGGAAACAAGGAGAATATGAAGCTCAGTTCTTCCTCAAGCTTCAATGCCAAACTGTACAAGGCTTTCTGCAAGAACCGTTTCTCGATGACGCTCGAAGGCAATGACATCTTCAATAAGAGCAACCGTGACATTCAGTTCTACAACAAGGATGTTACGCTTTGGCAAAGCAATACGAGTGATAGCCGTTCCTTACTCTTGACATTGCAATATAACTTTAATACATCCAAGAACCGATACAAGGGTAAGGGTGCTGGTAATGAGGAATTGAATCGATTCTAAAAATAAAAAGAGGTATCCGAAAATCTTAAAAAGTGAATCTCTGGGACAGGTACATTGACCCGAAAAAGTGAACCAATGTACCTGTCGCTTTGAATCTGTGTCCCTTTGAACCTTGTTGTATGTATAATCTCTGCCTGCAAAAAAGCGGAGTCACAACGGAGTCATAGCGGACTCACATAGGAGGAGCAAACTTGATGGTTTTGCTTGATATCAATGGAAAATATTCCCGAAATCCATGTGACATGTGACGCGTGGGGTGATTGGATGGAGTTGAGAGAAGCCAAATAATTGCAAATAATCCGAGAAAAGTTTGGAGGAATGGAAAATTGTTTGTATCTTTGCAGCGTTGATAAAAATAATATCATTATGAATGCAAGTGTAGTGAATTCTATTCGTGAATACTTCAAGACAAAACCAGTTGAAAAGGCTTGGGTGTTCGGTTCCTTTTCCCGCAATGAGGAAAGGGAGGATAGTGATATTGACATAATGGTAGAGTTGTCACCTGATGCTCGTATGGGGTTAAGTTATTTTGCTATGATTTGTGACCTTGAAGACCGCCTTAATCGCCGTGTTGATATGGTAAGGGAAGGACAACTCCTTCCATTTGCAATTGAGAGTGCAAATCGCGATAAAATATTGGTGTATGAGAGAAACCGTTAAAGACAGAACGAGATTAATGCATATACTCAACGCAATTCAGAAAGTTGAGGATTATGTAAATGGAAAGAACAAACAACAATTACTTGAAAGTTCTCTGCATCTTCATGCGACTGCATATAACATTCAGATTATTGGGGAAGCTATTTATAAGCTCACAAAAGAGTTCAAGGATTCTCATCCTGATACCCCTTGGAGAGTAATTGAAAAAATGCGCCATATTTTGGTGCATGACTATTTTGCTGTAGATGTTGAGATTATGTGGCTTGTGATAAATGATGATTTACCGATACTAAAACGTCAGATTGAAAGTTATTTGTCAGAGTGATTAAGATGCCATCTTCATAGTTTGCATGCGGCAGTGGGCGGTATTACACGAGGTAATACCCTACAGCGGGGTGGTATTCGCATGGTGAATCTGCAAATAATCGGCGAAATGTGTGGAGGAATACAAAAATTGATGGTTTTTAGTAGTTAAATGAGAAGGAAATTGGGCAAAAAATATGTTAATTATTGCGATTTTCGAGTTAAAATGACTTTCTTCTATCACTTCTATCACACCTTCTATCACTACTTAAATATCTGATAATGTGGTGTTTAAATACGATAGTGATAGAAGTGATAGAAGAATATGAAAATTTATAGAGCGTGCGCGTGCGCGCGTACGCGAGAGAGATATGGATATAGTTATGGTATGTAGATAGTAGTAGTGAATGTTAGATAACAGTTGTCGGAAGTTATTCACTAAAGCTGTTGTAATTTTGTAAGAACAGGTTTCTGTTTTATGTTCCACACTGCGGTATGTACGTTCCGCACTGCGGAATATACGTTCCCCACTGCGGAACGTACATACCGCAGTGGGGAACGTAAAACAAATAGGGGCTTCACATTAATTAATAATAGCCTTTATGGTATATACTGGATGGCCTGAGTGAAATAATCAATTCACTAATTTGTTCATTGTCATCAATGTTATTTGTAGTTATAATCGTTCTGAGAGTAATGCCCTTACCTTCTGGCTTATGACAGTGGACAGTGCCACTTTTCCATCAGGTGCTACTACCACCAAAGAAGGAATCCATTTTACGCCATATAGTTTGGCCACTTCCGCCTCTCGCATTTTCTTGAGCTCACTGCATTGGGGATACTTGATGTCATATTTTTCCACAGCTGTCTGCCAGCGGGTTTTGTCTGTATCAAACGAAACTCCAAGGAACACAACGCCCTTTTGGGAGAAATCATTATAGAGGGATTGTATTTCAGGAATATCTCGAATACAGTCGGGACACCATGATGCCCAAAAGTCCAACACAACATATTTACCCTTGAAATCGGACAACGATATGGTGTTGCCGTTCAATGACGAGAGAGTAAAGTCGGGAGCTTCAGTGCCCGCCTTTGGCAGTTCTGTGGCATATTTCGCGTCGAGATCCTCTTGGGCATAAATAGTTTGCATGCATAACATGAACGCTACAATTAATAATGTTTTGGCGACGATGCCATTGCCATAAACCTTGAAAAAACTTGTTCTGGTCATATTCATAAATGTATTATATTATTTTAATGATGTTTACATCAGAATGTCTTCATATCTGCTGTAGTAAAAAGTGTATGACTTTTACTTTGCAAAGTTATGAAATTAATCCCAAAAACGAGTAAAATAGTCTTGGAAACCATGTTTTTTTATAATACTTTATCATTTCCTAAGGCTTATGTTATCAAGTTCTTTCTTTTTTATGCAGAGAGTCGTCAAATATTGCAAATAATAAGGGAATATTTTGGAGGAATGGAAAATAGTTCGTACCTTTGTGGCGTGATTAAAACCTAATATATAAGATTTATGCGTGGATTGAAGTTTGTAATAATAATGGCGTTATCACTTTACGCCACAACATTTGTTAGTGCCAACAACTACGAAGAGGATTTCTGTGGAGGACGGCGTATTGACTTGTGGAATGTGGACAATATGCCCAACAGCCGAAATATGCAGCTGAGGGATTCGGTGGTTAATCATCGTACATGGCAAATCGGTATGCCGAGGTTGTATGTTTACCAACCTTGTTCGGATAACCATACGAACACAGCGGTAATCCTGATTCCTGGAGGCGGATATGCAAAGCAGGCTTATGAGGCTGCTGGTATCACTATGGCCCAATGGCTCAATAGTATAGGTGTCACTGCATTTGTCCTGCTGCATAGATTGCCTACATCACCCGACCTTATCGAGCGGGAGAAGGCACCGCTGCAGGATGCACAAAGAGCCGTGAGATACGTAAGGGCTCATGCGTCGGAGTATGGAGTGGAGAAGATTGGAGTGATGGGATGTAGCGCAGGAGGGCATCTGGCAGCTTGCGTTTCCACAATCGCAGAAGATGTCAGCAATGTGGGCGATTCGATTGACGGATACTCATTCCGTCCGGATTTTTCAATCCTGATAAGTCCTGTGATAACAATGGTAGATGAACTGACGAATAAAGGGTCGCGAAATGCACTGTTAGGTGAAAAACCTTGCAATGATATGGTGGATAGATATTCTATGGAAAAACAGGTGACTAAAGATAATCCCCCGATGCTCTTTATTCATGCTTCTGACGACAGGGCAGTGTCGCCGATGAACAGCGTAATGATGTATAGTGCCTTGATTGACAAGGGATTAAAACAGTCCTCATTGCATATATTTCCTTTTGGCAAACATGCTATTGCAATGCGCCGGCAACCAGGAACAACTGCCATGTGGCCCGAGATTGCGGAAGGATGGATGAAGGAAATAGGTTGTTTGTCCAATGAAAAGTGATTGATGAAAGCCGATAGACAATACATTGAAAAGAAGTTTGAGGAGTTTAACAGGCAAATGTTTGCCGGAAAACTCCCCCCAATACCTATAGAACTCAGCGATGCGAAAACATTTCTTGGGCAATGCGTATTCAAAATACGGAGGACGCTATTTGGAAAGACTGAAAAATATGATTTCCGACTGCGGATAAACACACGCATCGATTTGCCTGAGCAAGACATCGAAGATACCATAATCCATGAGATGATTCATTATTACATCGGTGTAAATCAGTTGAAGGATACATCTGCACACGGACAGATATTCCGACAGATTATGGATGCCATTAATGTCAAGTATGGCAGACATCTGACAATATCCCACAGGATGACCAAGGAACAACGTGAACAGGCATACGACAAGCGACAACGATGGCATGTGGTGGCTGTAGTGGAATTCAAAAACGGGAAGACTGCAATAAAAGTGTTGCCAAGGATATTGCAAAGGATACTCAATTACTACAACAAGATTGGTGCCGACAATAGGGTGGCTGGCATTAAATTATATATGAGCAAAGACATTTTCTTCAACCGTTTCCCAAATTCCGGGGCACTTAATGCTACATATGTTGACGGCAAGGAACTTCAAGAGCATCTGTCGGATGCCCTGAAGTTACTTTGCGATGGCAAACAGGTTAGGAAAATCTGATATTGTCTTAGCTGCGGTGTATCACACTGCCACTGGCCTGATGTGTGGCGAGTATCAACACCTCTGCTATCTGAACATGGGCAGGGGCACTGGCTGCATAGAAGGCCACATTGGCAATGTCGGTGCCGGTGAGCGGAGTGATACCTTTATATACATTGTCGGCACGTTGGTCGTCGCCATGGAAGCGGACGTTGCTGAAGTGGGTTTCCACCAATCCCGGTTTGAGGTTGGTCACTCTCACTGCCGAATGTGCCACGTCGATTCTCAGTCCGTCGGTTATAGCCTTCACTGCCGACTTGGTGGCGCAATACACGTTTCCTCCGGCATATGCGGCATCGCCTGCCACAGAACCGATGTTGATGACATGACCAGCGTTGCGTTCTATCATTCGCGGAACAATCAGTCGGGTCATGGTGAGCAGTCCCTTGATATTGGTGTCGATCATCGTGTCCCAATCCTCGTAGTCGCCTTCGTATTCCGGTTCAAGACCAAGGGCGAGTCCGGCGTTGTTTATCAGCACGTCGATAGTGCTCCATTCCTCGGGAAGAGAATTGACAGCTTTGGTGGCGGCATTGCGGTCGCGCACGTCGAAGCACAGAGTCAGCACTTCCGTAGGCAGTTCTGCCTTGAGTTGGGCAAGCTTTTCGGCATTGCGTCCAGTGATGATGAGGTTATATCCGCCCTCGGCGAATTTGCGTGCACAAGCTTCGCCTATTCCGCTTGTAGCACCAGTAATCAATGCAATCTTTTTCATTCTTGTTTATATTTTTTTGTTATGTGGATGCAAAGTTACGTGTTTTTTTTTGTATGACAAAAGAAATAGGCGAAAAAATGTGGAATTAGTGTGAATAATGCAAATAATCAAGAAAAAGTTTGGAGGAATAGAAAATAGTTCGTATCTTTGCGGCAAATTAGAATAATTATATTAGAAATCAATTGTCATGATAGATAAAGATGATATGATTAAGGCAATGCGCAATGTCTTAAATGGTATAGAACCCAATGTACACGCTATACTCTTTGGTTCTCGCGCTCGTGGCGATGCTAAAGAGGGTAGTGATTGGGACGTTCTTGTTCTAATTGATAAACCACGTGTTACTTTATTAGATTATGACAAATATTCTTATCCATTGCGTGAATTGGGATGGGATTTGAACGAGATAATCAATCCAGTGTTGTTTTCCACTAAAGAATGGAATGAGAATCATTTTACCATGTTTAATCATAATGTCATGAATGAGGGAATTGCGATATGATTAAGGGATTAAATGATGAGGACAGAAGGGAAATTGTAAAGTATAGGCTAGAGAAATCTTTACGAACATATAATGAAGCTGTTGGCTCTATAGCCAATGGCTATGTTGAAACGGCAGCCAATAGATTGTATTATGCGGCATATTATGCAGTGTCTGCTTTATTAGTATCATACAAGTATGAAGCTTCAACTCACAATGGTGTGATACAGATGTTTGGTAAGGCTTTTATTAAGTCGAAAGTCTTAGAAAGAAGATATGGGACCATATTTAACCAATTGTTTTCTTTGAGAATGACAGGTGATTATGAAGACCGCCGTTTTTTAGATATAGAAGAGGATGTAAAACCATTGATTGAACCTACAAAGGAATTAATAGATGTTGTAAGTGTTATGGCTCAGGAGCAGATGGAGAGATTGTTTTTCTGATAGTATAGGGTTGAGAGTTGTCTATTAGAGCAAATAATCAGCGAAAAGTTTGGAGGAATGGAAAATAGTTCGTATCTTTGCGGCAAATTAGAATAATTATGGAAATAGGCACTTTAGATACTATAAGACAATACTTTGCCACTCAGCCAATAAAAAAGGCGTGGTTATTTGGTTCTTGCTCAAGAGGCGAGGATACCCCAGATAGTGACATTGATATACTTGTGGAATACAATGACAGTAACTCTATTTCGCTCATGACAATTTCAAGAATTATGACATCATTAAGTAAGAAACTTAACAGGAAAATCGATTTGGTTGAAGCAGGATGCTTGCTGCCATTTGCCGAAATGAGTGTTGAAAAGGATAAAAAATTGATATATGAGAGAAAAGATTAAAGACAAAGGGCGACTTGAACATATTTTGTCTTCCATTGATATTATTCTAAATAATAAGAATAGGTATGAATATGAGGATGTAATAAATGATCCTATTGTTTTTTATGGATTTGTTAAGCATGTCGAGATAATTGGTGAAGCTGTATATATGCTTACAAAAGAATTTAGGGAAACACATACTGAAGTAGAATGGGATGTAATTGAAGGTATGAGACATGTTTTGGTTCATGGTTACTATAAAATAAAACCCAATCAGCTTTGGAATACGATAGAAAATGATATACCCAAACTTAAACCATTAATTGAGTCATATATCAAGAATGGATAATTGCGTTTCATATTCCTGCCTGAATCATCGCCATAGCCAAGAGCTATCAGGCAGCAAAGCTTTTCACCTTCACCCATAGAATATGCCTCTTTCACTTTGTTATAGGTCAAACCTACCCATAGCAAAGTAGTTTATGTACGAATAAAAAAAGAATTAGCCAAATGATTTTGTCTTTTTTTATGTGATGCGCTTTTCCGAGCCATAAGTTATGCCCTCGCTTGGTCATAAGTTATGACTGACGTCGGTCATAAGTTATGACCCTAAAAACATTCCATACTCATCTCCTGTTCTGGATTGAGTGATGTCAAATCATGTCGAGCTAAATAGGCGTTATAGGGGTAAGGCCTCTGACGTGAAAGTGTTAACTGTTAACGCGTAACTTGCATTGAAATGCGTTTTTTACTTTTAGTGAAAAGTATTATATTATAAT
>SAMEA3663103__coassemble_1133_pt1 | contig 9432 bp, 14 predicted proteins | sample SAMEA3663103__metabat2_low_PE_014 | metagenome-assembled genome bin SAMEA3663103 (sample SAMEA3663103) | pig gut metagenome | biome: pig gut; feature: pig-associated habitat; material: faeces | place: France | collected 2012 | reverse complement strand
AAATTAATTAATATAATAAGGTACGCAGGTTATTATAATGGCAAGTGGGATGTCACTTGTAAGTACCAATGCTCCCTCTAAAGCAAAAAGCGAAGGTACAGCGAAGGTATAGCGAAGGTATATCGAAGGTTGAACCTCGAAATTGAGGGGCTGAAAGAGACAAAGAATGACGGCTTTGAGGGGTTGGAATGAAAAAACGAGAAAAATCTCATGTGACATGTGACGCTTACATAGGGACAGGTACTTTTGTTGTTTAAACACAGAGGCACAGAGACACGGAGAGTGTATTTTTAAGTTTTCTGAAGATACAGAGAATTTAAAAAACTCCGTGGCTCTGTGGCGATTAAATCCATTGTCAATATTGCGATGCCACCGTTGATGATGCGCCTATGAGGCGGTGCGATGGCCGCAGGCGAGAGGGTTTAATACATTGGAAGAATGCTATGCTTGCATCTTCTTCTTCTCATTGCGTTTCTCAATAAAGAGATAAACTAATGAGGCAACGCAAATGATGTCAATCAATATGAACATTAATATTGCTCCCATAATGCTATTATTTTTTGTTTTTTTCTTCTTTCTCCGATGAATGAATAAGAATAAGTCCTGTCGCTATTGAGATTGTAATTGTGAAGAAACCCAATGTCAATATTTTCCAAGTTTCGGTTATACCACCAAATATCGAGGATAATACAACTGCTGTCGTGATATATTTGGATATATCCATCAGCCATTTACCTAATTCTTTTTTCATTACTCTTGTTTTTGTGGGCAAAGATACGCATTATTTTCCGTTCCACCAAATGTTTGGAGGATTTTCTCGTTAATTTTTTCATATAGACCACAGATGGGTTGTTTATATACCACAGATGGTTTTTATAGACCACAGATTAACACAGATTGGCACAGATTGAGAGCCAAAGGCTCTGATTAGGGTGATTATTGATAAAAATCTGTGATAATCTGTGGACAAAAAAGAGTCGGTGGAAGGGAAATGTTAAAGGCGAGCGGAGGAAATGTTAAATGTTTGGGGAATTACGAAAAAAGTTGAGGAAATATTTGGTAGAATGAAAAATAATTTGTATCTTTGCATCGTCAAATCAAATCAATATGTAGCGCGTAATCTAAGAACATTGAGAAGAGAGATGACAAAGAGAACAGTTAACATTTTTGGTAATTAAAATTTATGTAAAAGTTATGGCAATTCTTAATGGAATTTTGAAGAAGCTGAATGGTTCGGCTGGTAGCCTTACCTTCAAGCAAGTGAATGGACAGACCGTGGTATCTGAGAAGATTACGGCAGTGAAGAAGAGCAACACTCCCATGCAGATGCGACAGCGCACGAAGTGGGGCAACGTGGTGCAGATGTACAAGGGCATTTGTCCGCTTATTAACTACGGGTTTGAGTCGAAGCCCTCGGGATGCAGCGACTACAACATGTTTATGAAGGCGAACATGAAGAGCTCTGACATCTATCTCACCCGCGAAGAGGTGGCTGGTGGTGGATGCGTGGCTTATCCCTATCAGTTGACGCAGGGAACGCTGCCGAGCATCGTTATCGTGGGAAGTGGTGACAACACACGCACCGACATCAAGCTTGGCGACCTCAAGATTGACGCCAATACCCTGGTGAAGGACTTCGCCATTGCGGTGGTGAGCAACAATGCCGACTATGACTTCGGCGACCAAATCTCGTTCTTCGATGTGCTGCAGCGCGTGAACGCAGTGACGGGTATTCCCTACTGCCAGTTCTTGGCCACCAACGTGATGCTCGACAAGACGAGCGAGGTGAAGCTCTTGGATCTCGTGAGCAAGTATGGCTTCGCCACCGTGGATGGCTACCTCGGACACATCGAGGGTGAGGGCGATGGAGTGTATGCGTGGGTTCACAGCCGCAAGTCGAGCGCAAAGACGCTGGTGAGCACCCAGACCCTGGTGAACAACAACGCTGAGATGATCGCTGAGTACAGCGGTGACCAGGCCTACAAGCGCAGTGTGAAGACCTATGGAGGCGAGAGCTCCTCGTTCCTCACTCCGGGTACTACCACTACACAGGCTACTGATGGCTCTGTTCCGCCTGTGGATGACAGCGGCTCGGGATCTGACTCGGGAGGCTCGGGCAGTGATTCTGACAGCGGCGGCTCAGGCTCTGACTCCGGAGGCGGCTCTGACAGCGGCGGAGGTTCAATCCCCGGCCAGGGCGGCGGAATCTATGAGTAGATTTTAGGCACGGATGAACACGGCTTTTAAGAAAAGACACGGCTGGCTGCGCGATGGGAGGAATGGCTTAATTTGCATTTAAGCTATACTAAAGTATAGACACGGCTGGGCTGCGCATAGGCCTACGGAAAAAGCATACTAAGCCGTGAACTTGCGAAGCAAGCCGTAATCACGAAGTGCTGTGGATAATATCAATGCGGAGCCAAGCCGTGTCTTTATAAAAATAAAGCCGTGGATTTCCGTGCCAAAAAAATAATCTGTGATAATCTGTGGACAAAAAAGCCGTGGATTTCCGTGCCTTAAAAATGAAGAATGAAGAATTAAATCTGTGATAATAAACTTAAATATTAATCAGTGAAAATCTGTGGAGAAATGACTAAGGAGAACAAAACAAGGCTGATAAAGTTTCTGTGGAATCTTGCATCGGCAATCCTGGCAGCGGTAGGAACCGCACTTGGAGTATCGTGTGCCGTAATGGCATAGAATCGAAGAAATTGCATGCATTGATAAAGAAAAAGAGAAGGTTGGATGAAATGTCCAGCCTTCTCTTTTTTGTGCGATAAGATAAGAAAGTGGAGTAATTAAAATAAAAAAATGCAAATTGTTTGGTCATGTCCGAAATGTTGTGTAACTTTGCAGCCAATTATATTAATTCATTAAAAAAAATAAAAGTATTATGTCATACCTTTTCTCATCAGAGTCTGTCTCTGAAGGACATCCCGACAAGGTGGCGGATCAGATTTCGGACGCCATCCTCGACCAGTTTCTGGCCTACGACGAAAAGGCACGCGTGGCTTGCGAATCATTCGTGACCACCGGCCAGGTAGTGATAATGGGCGAAGTGAGCTCAAACGTGTATATCGATTTGCAGACCATCGCCCGAAATACAATCAAGCGCATAGGATATACCAAGGCGGAATATCAGTTTGACGGCAATTCATGCGGTATCCTCAGTGCCATACATGAGCAGAGCGGCGACATCAACCGCGGCGTGGATAACGGCAACGAGGAGGAACAGGGTGCCGGCGACCAGGGCATGATGTTCGGATATGCCACCAACGAGACGGAGAACTATATGCCGGTGTCGCTCGACCTTGCACACCTGATAGTGAAAACGCTTGCCGACATACGCAAAGAAGGCAAGACAATGACTTATCTGCGTCCCGACTCTAAGAGTCAGGTGACTGTGCAATACAGTGACAACGGAGTGCCAGAGCGCATTGACACCATCGTGGTGTCAACACAGCATGACGAGTTTGACGAGGACGAGAGAATGCTCGCCAAAATCAAGGACGACGTTATCAACATCCTGATGCCACGCGTAAAACAACAGATTAAATCGGACAAGGTGCTCGCCCTATTTGGCGACGACATCAAATACTACGTCAATCCTACCGGCAAGTTTGTCATTGGAGGTCCGCATGGCGACACTGGTCTGACAGGACGCAAGATTATTGTGGATACATACGGAGGCAAGGGTGCACATGGCGGTGGCGCATTCAGCGGCAAAGACTCAAGTAAGGTTGACCGCTCGGCTGCGTATGCTGCAAGGCACATCGCCAAGAACATGGTGGCTGCCGGTGTGAGCGACGAGATTCTCGTGCAGATAAGCTATGCCATCGGTGTTGCCAAACCAATGAACATCTACGTGAACACCTACGGCAAGAGCAACGTGAAGATGAGCGACGGCGAGATTGCTGCCAAAATAGAGCAACTGTTCGACCTCCGACCTAAGTCGATAGAGCGAGAGCTAAAGTTGCGCCAACCGATGTACAGCGAAACAGCGGCTTATGGACACATGGGGCGCCAACCGGAAACGGTGACGAAGACTTTCACAAGCCACTATCACGAGACAAAGACCATCGACGTGGAGCTCTTCACTTGGGAAAAGTTGGACGCAGTAAACAAAATCAAAAAGTGTTTTAATATATAAATGACAATAAAGGATTCCACTGTCGTTGCGACAGAGCAACCTGATGTTATAGGGGTGAATGTGGCGGAGGCGCCTAAGTACTACAAGCCACGCCACCCCTATCAGGTGCTTAGAGCCCTGCCCAAAGATGCCACTCCGGCACAGCAGGACTCGGCAATCCAGGCTACTTTCCAGCCAAAAGAAATAAGATATAGCGACAGGCCCGACACCCTGCATCTTCCTGGCTATGGCAAGGGGAAAAGCGCTCTTGAAATTACCACGCTGCCAAAATACTACAGAGAATCATTCTTTGCCAACGACTCCCTCTTCCATCCCGAACGCAGCGCAGGACGGTTTGGTATTGCCGGCGAGACGGTTCCCTATACTGTGAGCGGCGACAACGCCATGACCATCTTGCTCCTCATAGGCTTTATTTCAATGATTATCTCTGCTTCAAAATCAAGGGGATTCATCACAAAGCAACTCAAGAGCACATTCTATCTGCCCAAGAACTATGACATGACAATGAGCGAAACCAGTACGGAACTGCGTTTCCAGATATTCATGGTTGTGCTTACCAGTTTGCTATATGCCGTAATATTCCTATACTATTCCACAAGGTATGTGAGTGACACATATATTATTGACTCCCACTACCAACTGACGGGCATATTCCTGGGTATGACTTTTGCCTATTTCATCTTGAAGGGATTATTGTATTTCACGGTGAACTGGACATTCTTCGGATTGAGAAAAAATTTACAATGGTTGAAGACGTTACTCTTTATCACCTCGTCGGAGGGAGTAATGCTTTTCCCTATTGTACTACTACTTTCTTTCTTTAATCTAAATGTTAAATCAGCGCTAATATATACAATGATTGTATTGATTTTAGTTAAATCTCTTACATTTTTTAAATCATACATCACATTTTTTAGAGGAAAAGGCAATTTTCTGCAAAATATTTTGTACTTTTGTGCCCTTGAAATAGTACCGCTCACCTCTTTTGGAGGTTTTGTGGCGATTATGATTAACTTTCTGAAAATAAATTTTTAGGACACCAATGGTTAAAAAGATTTTGGTATCACAACCCAAACCAACGAGTGAGAAATCACCGTATTTTGACATCGCAGAGAAGTTGGAGGTGGAACTGGTTTTCCGCCCGTTCATAAAGGTCGAAGGACTTAGCTCTAAGGAATTCCGCCAGCAGAAGGTAAGTTTGCCAGATTATACGGCTATCGTATTCACATCAAGGCACGCTATCGACAATTTCTTCCAACTGGCCAAGGAACTGAGATACAACATCCCCGAGGACCTGAAATATTTCTGCGTCACGGAGACCATTGCATTGTATATCCAGAAATACGTTCAGTATCGCAAGCGCAAGGTTTTCTTCGGCAATACTGGTAAAATAGTTGATTTGCTGCCATGCATGGTGAAGCACAAGAACGAGAAGTACTTGGTACCGCTTAGCAGTGTGCACAACGACGATGTGAAAACAATGCTTGACGCGAAGAAGCTCAACCATACGGAATGTGTGATGTATCGCACAGTAAGCAACGATTTCACCCCTGAGGAGGTGGAGAACTTCGACTACGACATGCTCGTGTTCTTCAGTCCTTCGGGAATTGATTCTCTGATGAAGAACTTTCCTGACTTCCCCGTATCTCACAAGGATGTGGCTATAGCAACATTCGGACCTGCAACTGCTAATGCTGCCAAGGAAGCCGGACTTCGACTTGACCTGGAGGCCCCGACGGAGAAATATCCATCGATGACGGGAGCGCTGCAGCACTATCTGATAGTGAACGGTGACGACTGATACACCTTATTATATATATATATACACCTGATGACTTGCTGCGGCAATACACTTAACAACAAGGAGCGCATAAAAAGCAAAAAACAACTTGAAATGCTCTTCGGAGGCGGGAAAAGCCGTTCAATGGTTGCATTTCCCGTAAGGTTGGTGTATATGACGAATGACTGCACCACCGACACCCCACAACTGATGATGATGGTGAGCGTGTCGAAAAGGCATTTCAAGCATGCAGTAAAGCGAAATAGGGTTAAGAGACAAATACGCGAGGCATATAGGCTTAACAAACATATCCTCGCCACAGCGACGGAAAAGCTTGAAGGAAAAACCCTCAGTATGGGGTTTATATGGCTTAGCGACGAACTAATGCCGACGGAAAGAGTGGAGAAAAGTGTTGTGAATTTAATGCAGAGATTAAATGAGCGTATTGCGATTGATAAATAGAGCCATAGTATGGGTGCTTTGCCTGCCCATATTGTTCTACCAACGCTGCATATCACGATACACACCACCGTCATGCAGATTCACACCGACGTGTTCGGAGTATGCAAGACAAGCATTAATAAAACACGGACCTATAAAGGGACTTTATCTGGCTATATGGCGAATACTGAGATGTAATCCCTGGGGAGGAAGCGGGTATGACCCGGTGCCGTGAAAGATTGAAAAATTGAAAAATTGAAAGATTGAAATATTGAAATATTGAAAAATTGAAAAATTAAAATATTGAAGTTGGATGAAAAACTTTATTGAAGAACTTAAATGGCGCGGAATGTTGGCGCAGATAATGCCAGGAACAGAGGAACTGCTCCAGAAGGAGATGGTGACCGCTTATCTCGGCACTGACCCTACTGCCGACTCTCTGCACATCGGACATCTCTGCGGAATAATGATGCTGAGACATCTGCAACGCTGCGGACACAAGCCTATTATCCTTGTGGGCGGAGCAACTGGTATGATAGGTGACCCTTCTGGCAAAAGTCAGGAGCGCAACCTGCTCGACGACAAGACTCTCTATCACAATCAGGAGTGCATCAAGGCTCAGGTGGCAAAGTTCCTTGATTTCGACACCGACGCCCCCAACAAGGCCGAGATGGTGAACAACTACGACTGGATGAAGAATTTCACCTTCCTCGATTTCGCACGCGAGGTGGGTAAGCATATCACTGTCAACTATATGATGGCTAAGGAAAGCGTACAGCAGCGCCTTAATGGTACTGCCCGCGACGGACTTTCATTTACTGAGTTCACATACCAGCTGCTGCAGGGATATGATTTCCTATATCTCTACAAGAACAAGAACTGCAAACTGCAGTTGGGCGGCAACGACCAGTGGGGCAATATGACCACAGGTACTGAACTCATCCGACGCACACTCGGCAACGACGTGGAGACATACGCTCTCACCTGCCCTCTCATCACTAAAGCCGACGGAAAGAAATTCGGTAAAACCGAAAGCGGCAACATCTGGCTCGATCCAAAGCGTACCACTCCATACAAGTTCTACCAGTTCTGGCTCAACGTCAGCGACGATGACGCCGAGCGATATATCAAGATATTCACAAGTCTTGACAAGGAGACTATCGACGCATTGGTGGAGGAGCACAAGCAGGATCCCGGAAGACGCATACTGCAAAAGCGCCTGGCCGAGGAGACAACTATTCTCGTTCACTCGAAGGAGGCTCTCGACGCCGCTATCGAAGCAAGCGGAATATTGTTTGGCAAGTCAACAAAGGATAGTTTGCTTAAACTCGACGAACAAACATTCCTCGACATCTTCGACGGTGTGCCACAATTCACCATCAGCAAGGACCAACTCAACCAACCGGCAGTGGAAATCCTGACACAGGCAGCTCCCGTATTTGCCAGCAAGGGCGAGATGAGAAAACTCGTGCAGGGCGGAGGTGTGTCGCTGAACAAGGAAAAACTGTCGGCTTTTGACAAGGTCATCAGCGAGGACGATCTTATCGACGGCAAGTATCTTCTTGCCCAAAAAGGCAAGAAAAACTACTTCTTGCTCACTGTGAAATAAAAAAAAAGCTAAAATAGGTGCAAAAATTTGGTAATGCGAAAAAAATGCATTACCTTTGCACCGAAATTAAGCAATTGGACCATGGTGTAATGGTAACACTACAGGTTTTGGTTCTGTCATTATGGGTTCGAGTCCCGTTGGTCCAACTTAAATTCAACTATTCTAAATAGGCTAAAAAACAAACTTATTTATAATTATGAAAACAAATTATGAAATTCGCTATGCGGCTCATCCGGAAGACGCAAAGCATTATGACACAACAAGAATCCGACGTGACTTTCTTATTGAAAAGGTATTCGCTGCCGACGAAGTAAACATGGTTTATTCTATGTACGACCGTATGGTAGTGGGTGGTGCCATGCCTGTGGCTGAAGAACTCAAACTTGAGGCCATCGACCCTCTGAAGGCTGAATACTTCACCACACGACGCGAGATTGGTATCTTTAATGTAGGCGAAGGTGACGGTATAGTAAAGGTAGGCGACGAAACCTACGAACTCTCATTCAAGGAGGCATTGTATATCGGACGAGGTGACCGCGACGTGGTATTCGCAAGTAAGGACGGCTCTAAACCTGCCAAATTCTACTTCAACAGTACTACCGCCCACAAGGAGTATCCTTGCAAGAAGATAACAAAGGCTGATGCCGTAGTGGCTCACATGGGTTCGCTTGAGATGAGCAACGAGCGCAATATCAACAAGATGATTGTTAATCAGGTGCTGCCCACATGCCAACTGCAGATGGGTATGACCGAACTTGCCACTGGTAGTGTATGGAATACGATGCCTGCCCACGTGCACAGCCGTCGTATGGAGGCTTATTTCTACTTTGAGGTGCCCGCCGACCAGGCTGTATGCCATTTCATGGGTGAGGTGAACGAAACACGTCACATCTGGATGAAGGGCGACCAGGCTGTGCTCTCGCCTGAATGGAGCATCCACTCTGCAGCTGCTACTCACAACTATACCTTCATCTGGGGTATGGGTGGAGAAAACCTCGACTACGGCGACCAGGACTTTTCGCTGATTACAGACCTGAAGTAAATTAAGAATTCAACTTTAGCAAGTAAGGATAATAGTTGGTAGTTAAGGAGTTAAGGAGTTAAGGAGTTAAGCCAAATGTTGTTGCGCTTATATCCAATGCTCAATACTAATGGCTTAACTCCCAGCGACCAACGGGAGCGATAACTCCTTAACTCCTTAACTTCCAAAAAGTTGAGCATATGCGAAACTAAAATTAAGAATAAAGAATTAAGGGATGGATACATTCAGCAAAAGATTCTCACTTGAGGGCAAGGTGGCCCTAGTGACAGGAGCTGCATACGGTATTGGATTTGCCATTGCAGAGGCATACGCCATGGCAGGAGCGAAAATTGCTTTCAACTGCCGCGGACAGCAACATCTTGACCAGGCTCTTGCCGATTATAAGGCCAAGGGCATTGACGCCAAAGGAT
>SAMEA3663103__coassemble_1053_pt1 | contig 10040 bp, 8 predicted proteins | sample SAMEA3663103__metabat2_low_PE_014 | metagenome-assembled genome bin SAMEA3663103 (sample SAMEA3663103) | pig gut metagenome | biome: pig gut; feature: pig-associated habitat; material: faeces | place: France | collected 2012 | reverse complement strand
CGTCGATAGCAACCTGCAGGTTGTCGGTGTCCGACTCCCTGAAATACTCGTATATATCATCAACATGGTCTTCATCCATCACCTCATCAAGGAAATAATCAATATTCAGCTTGGTGCCTGAATATACGATAGCCTCTACCTCATCGAGCATCTCGTCGAAGTCGATACCCTTGGCATTGGCAATGTCGTCGAGGGCTATCTGGCGGTCGATGCTCTGGATGATGCTCACCTTGAGCATTGACTTCTTGGCAACGGTGCGCACGCGGAGGTCGGACTGACGAACAATGTCATTCTCCTCGCAATAACGCTTGATGAGTTCGACAAAGTCCTTGGCATAGGGTTGGCGAACCTTACCCTCGCCCACTCCCTGAATGCTCTTCAGTTCCTCGAGAGTGACGGGATAGTCGGTAGCCATCTGTTCGATAGACACATCCTGGAAGATGACATAAGGAGGACGCTCCATCTTCTTTGACACCTTCTTGCGGAGGTCGCGCAACATGGAAGCGAGCGTGGGATCCAAGGCACTGCTGGTAATAGCATTCTCGGGATTTTCGTCGTCCTCACTAAACTCCTTGTTGAGCACTATCTGGAACGGTTGCGGCTTCTTGATATATTTCTTTCCGGCAGAGGTGACCTTTAGAAGACCGTAGTTCTCTACTTCCTTCTTGAGATAGCCTGCAATGAGAGCCTGACGGATGAGAGGGCTCCATATCTTGTCGTCCTCATCCTCGCCAATGCCGAATTCATCCAGATTCTGATGTTTATGAGCCAAGATCTCGTCGGTTTCGCGACCTGTAATGAAGTCGATGACATAGTCCTCACGGAAATTCTCCTTGATGGCGAGAATGGCGGAAAGGGCCATGACGAGTTGTTTCTCCGCCCCTATCTTCTTCTTGGGATGGAGGCAGTTGTCGCAATTGCCGCAGTTTTCCTTGTCGTATGTCTCACCGAAATAATGGAGCAACATCTTTCGACGACATACCGACGACTCTGCGTAAGCGGCAGTCTCTTGGAGCAGTTGGCGACCAATGTCCTGTTCTGCCACTGGTTTGCCCTCCATAAACTTGTCGAGCTTTTCGAGGTCCTTGTGACTATAGAAAGCAAGGCACACGCCTTCGCCACCATCGCGTCCGGCACGTCCTGTCTCCTGATAATAGCCTTCAAGACTCTTGGGGATGTCGTAATGAATAACGAAACGCACATCGGGTTTGTCGATACCCATACCAAAGGCTATTGTCGCCACGATAACATCTATCTTCTCCATCAGGAAATCATCCTGAGTCTGGGAACGCGTTGCAGTGTCAAGACCGGCATGATAGGCAGCCGCCTTGATATCGTTGGCACGGAGGATATCGGCAAGATCCTCCACTTTCTTGCGCGAGAGACAATATATGATTCCGCTCTTTCCCTGATGCTGGCGGATGAAGCGGACAATGTCCTTATCGACGTCTTTTGTCTTCGATCTCACCTCATAGTAGAGGTTGGGACGATTGAATGAGCTCTTAAACTCATGGGCATCCACAATACCAAGACTTTTCTTGATATCAGTGCGCACCTTATCCGTGGCAGTGGCAGTGAGGGCAATCACCGGTGCCTGACCTATCTCATTGATTATCGGACGAATACGGCGATATTCCGGTCGGAAATCATGTCCCCACTCTGAGATACAATGTGCCTCATCGACAGCATAGAATGATATCTTCACCGTCTTGAGAAACTCTACGTATTCCTCCTTGGTGAGTGATTCGGGAGCGACATAAAGCAACTTGCACACACCATTCGTGATGTCGCTCTTGACTAAGTCGATGGCAGCCTTGTTGAGCGACGAATTGATATAATGAGCCACACCTTCATTATCACTCAAATTGCACATCACGTCCACTTGGTTCTTCATCAGAGCAATAAGAGGGGATATGACAATAGCCGTCCCTTCCATAAGCAAAGACGGCAACTGATAACAGAGAGACTTGCCACCTCCTGTAGGCATGAGCACAAATGTGTCGTTGCCATCAAGAAGATTGCTGATGATGGCTTCCTGATCTCCCTTAAACTTGTCAAAACCGAAGTATTTCTTCAGTGCTATTGTTAAATTCTTCTTGTCTGCCATAACAATTAGATATATTTCAATGTTATTATACTGAGAATGAACTGTCTTTCTGGAGTTGATGCTCGGCATACTCACGAGTGACAGTGAATGTCTTCTTGCGAGAGGAAGGAGCCTCGAACATCGCGTCGGTCATAATCGACTCTACTATGGAGCGAAGACCACGAGCTCCTAATTTATAACTTACAGCCTTGTCAATTATATATTGCAATGCATCTTCGTCGAACACCAATTTTACATTGTCCATCTCGAAGAGCTTCTGGTATTGCTTGATAATTGAATTCTTGGGCTCTTTCAATATCTTCTCAAGTGCCTCACGATCAAGAGGATTGAGATATGTGAGCACAGGAAGACGACCTATCAACTCGGGAATAAGACCGAAGGACTTCAGGTCGTCGGGCTGGATGTATTGCATCATATTACCCTTGTCGAATTTCTTGGTGTTGAGCACTGAATCAAAACCCACGGAATGGGTGTTGAGACGTTGGGCAATCTTGCGCTCTATACCATCAAACGCTCCTCCACAGATAAAGAGGATATTGCGGGTATCGACATGGATATAGTCCTGATCGGGATGCTTGCGACCACCCTTTGGCGGCACATTCACCATAGTACCCTCAAGAAGTTTGAGCATTGACTGCTGAACACCCTCGCCACTGACATCGCGAGTGATGGAGGGGTTGTCGCCCTTGCGTGCTATCTTGTCGATCTCGTCGATAAACACAATGCCACGCTGGGCGGCATCGACGTCGTAGTCGGCAACCTGAAGCAGGCGAGACAAGATACTCTCTACATCCTCACCTACATATCCTGCCTCGGTGAACACTGTTGCGTCAACAATGGTGAAGGGGACATCGAGCAACTTGGCTATGGTGCGGGCAAGAAGGGTCTTACCAGTTCCGGTACTTCCCACCATAATAATATTACTCTTCTCAATCTCCACTCCATCAGGGTCGTCGGGTTGCTTCAGGCGCTTGTAGTGATTATACACCGCCACGGAAAGGAAACGCTTGGCATCATCCTGACCAATGACATATTGGTCGAGATAAGCCTTTATCTCCTTGGGCTTGGGAACCTTGAGGTCCTTGGTGGCCTTCTCTTCCTTCTTCCTGGTGGCACTTGCTGTCGATTCCTGCAATATCTTGTATGCCTGCTCGGTACAGATATTACAGATATTGCCGTTGATACCGGTAATCATCAACAGGACATCCTTCTCACTGCGACCACAAAAACTACACGTTTTCTTCATCATTCTTCTTCCTTATCAACACCTTGTCTATCATTCCATACTCGCGAGCTTCTTCTGCTGTCATCCAATAATTACGGTCGGAATCGTTCCAAACCTTATCAAATGGGGTATGAGAGTGATTGGAGATAATTGTGTAGAGCTCCTTCTTGAACTTCATAATCTCCTTTGCCTCAATCTCAATATCCGAAGCCTGACCCTGAACACCGCCAAGAGGCTGGTGGATCATCACACGACTATGGGGAAGGGCTGAACGCTTGCCCTCCTGACCTGCCACGAGAAGGACAGCACCCATCGAGGCTGCCATACCGGTGCAGATGGTGGCTACATCACTGGAGATAAACTGCATGGTGTCGTAGATACCAAGTCCGGCAGTGACACTGCCACCAGGGGAATTGATATAGATGGAGATGTCTTTGCCTGGATCTACAGAGTCGAGATACAACAACTGAGCCTGAAGGGTGTTGGCTGTATAGTCGTCAATCTGTGTGCCAAGGAATATGATACGATCCATCATAAGACGCGAGAACACGTCCATCTGGGTCACATTAAGTTGTCTCTCCTCCAAAATATAAGGGTTGAGATACTGAGCCTGCTGGCTCACAACATCATCCAAGACCATCCCGTTAATACCGAGATGCTTGGTCGCATATTTTCTAAATTCATTCATAATTCTTATATGTTTCAAATCGTTTTTTACGTACAATATATTGACAAAAATAGAAGGCTACCGACCTTTTTATTTCGTTCGTGGAACAAAATTAATAAAAAAAGTCGATAACCTTCTATTTTATGAGGTTTTTTTGCTAAAAAATCTTATTTTTCTGACATTAACTTGTTAAACTCGTCCAAAGAGACCGTTTTTTCGTTCAATTTAACTACTTTTTTGAGTGTTTCTGCAAGTTTTACATCTGATGCACGCTCAACGTATGACTCGAGATTCTTCTCGTCCTTCATAATCTGCTGAACATAATTGTCGAGATACTCGTCGGGCACATTGCTCATGCCATACTGGGCAAACTGCATGCGGGCAACATCCTTGCAAACTTTAAGTACGTCATCCTTTTCAACCTTTACATTGTTGCTCTTCAAAAGTGAATCCTTTATGAGGCTCCACTTGAGCTCGTTGACACTGGCTGCGAAGTTGTCCTCGATGAACTTGTCGTCCTTGTCGGGATTGTTGCTCTTCATGATGCGCTTGAGAAGCTCTTCGGGGAAGGCGATTTCGCCAACCTTGTTCTCGGCATACTTGCGGAGGTCGAGCAAGAACTTGTAATCCTCGTCGTTGGCAAACTGAGTCTTGATAGACTCTGCCACCTTCTGACGGAACTCTGCCTCGTCCTTTACATTGCCCTCACCATACACCTGATCGAACAACTCCTGGTTGACATCGGCCTTTACAAAGCGAGACACCTCTGTTACGAGATATGTGAAATCAGACTCCAGAGCCTCTGCCTGCTCGTCGCTGATCTTAAGCAGTGACTTGATCTCTGCATTGTTCTCAGGATATGCCTTCTTGGGATTGAAGGTGATGACACTGCCAACCTTAGCACCGTCGAACAGCTTCTGCTGATCTTCAACCTTAATATATTCGGGCATCAACACTGCCTGCTCAACAGTAATACCGTCTTCCTTGGCATTGCCATCGGCATCAAGCTCGCGGAGGTCACCCTTGAGCATGTCGTTCTGTGAGGCATCATAGTCATCCACCTTGTCATAGTGACCCGAACGGCTTCTGAACATATCAATCTGCTGGTCAACAAGCTTGTCGTCAACATCGATTGAATAATGATCAATCTCGTCATTACCATTAATCTCAACATTGATTTCAGGTGCTACGGCAATATCGAAGATAAACTCGAAGGGACCGTCTTTCTCCAAATCCTGCTCTACCTGAGCAGCATTGGGCAGAGGAGAGCCAAGCATGGCAATCTTGTTGTCAATGATATAACCATTGAGCTTTTCACCCAACATCTTATTGATAACGTCCATCTTGACCTGAGTGCCAAACTGGCGTTTAATCATACCAATGGGGGCCTGACCCTTGCGGAAACCGGGGATATTGGCCTGCTTGCGATAGTTCTTCAGGGTCTTCTCAACTTCGCCCTGATAATCATCCTTTTCAATGGTGATCTTAAGCACACCATTGATCTTGTCTGGATTTTCAAATGAAATATTCATCTTTCTTTCTTCTTATATATTATTATTGTTATTCAAATTGAGGTGCAAAGTTACACATATTTGAGCGAATATCTGCATATTTTGCAGTTTTTAACCTTTTTTCGACTTATAAACCGTCACTTTCGCTCGCCTCCTTGGCCTTGCGCTCCTCTTCCATCAACTGGAAATCCTTCTTGCGAAGTACAAAACTGTTACTGAGATACTTCTCGCGCACAATCTTGTTGGCAGCAAGTTCCTCTGGACTTCCCTGAAACAGAATGCGACCCTCGAAAAGCAAGTAGGCACGGTCGGTGATACTGAGTGTCTCCTGCACGTTGTGGTCGGTGATAAGGATTCCGATATTGCGGTCCTTTAGCTTCCACACTATCTGCTGGATATCCTCTACGGCGATAGGATCGACACCGGCAAAGGGTTCGTCGAGCATAATAAACTTTGGGTCGATGGCAAGGCAACGGGCTATCTCGGTGCGGCGACGCTCACCACCAGACAACTGGTCGCCCTTGTTCTTGCGCACTTTCTGCAGGCGGAACTCAGATATCAGACTCTCAAGCTTTTCAATTTGGTAGGCGCGAGGCTTTCCTGTCATCTCAAGCACTGACATGATATTGTCCTCGACACTCATCTTACGGAATACGCTTGCCTCCTGTGCCAAATAACCAATACCGGCACGGGCGCGCTTATAAACAGGAAACTTCGTGATATCAAGGTCGTCGAGGTAGATATGTCCGGCATTAGGAACAATCAAACCAGTGGTCATATAGAACGACGTTGTCTTGCCTGCACCGTTGGGGCCAAGCAATCCTACTATCTCTCCTTGCTTCACATTGATGGAGACGTCATTAACTACAGTACGCTTTCCATACTGCTTAACGAGGCCTTCCGTGCGGAGCACCATACACTCCTTTGTTGCATTTTCGTCCATTACATTATATAAATATGGCTGCAAAGGTAGTGTAAAAGTCGGAAATAACAAAATAATTTGGATTTTTTTTTGTATTGTCTGCAACTTTCAGTAACTTTGTACCCGATTTAAAGAAAAATATGATGTTAATACACAAGTCTTTGACCTCATTCGGCAAATATCTCATGCTGATGGGGCGCACGTTCCAACGTCCTGAAAGATTCAGGATGTTCTTTAAAGAATACGTGAAGGAAATGGCGAAGTTGGGTGTCAATTCTATTGGCATCGTTCTACTCATCTCTTTCTTCATTGGTGCCGTGATATGCATCCAGATGAAACTTAACATCCAAAGCCCTTGGATGCCAAGATGGGTGACAGGTTATACCACGAGGGAAATCATGCTTCTTGAGTTCTCCTCGTCTATCATGTGTCTTATCTTGGCGGGTAAGGTGGGATCGAATATCGCATCGGAAATAGGAACAATGAGGGTGACACAACAGATTGACGCCCTTGACATTATGGGAGTAAACTCGGCGTGCTACCTGATACTGCCAAAGGTGCTCGGACTTATCACCATAATGCCGTTCCTGGTGATATTCAGTTCGGCTTCGGGTATATTGGGTGCCTATGGTACGGCGTATATTGGTCAGGTGTTGTTGCCTGATGACCTGACACTTGGATTGCAGCACAGTTTCAACTCGTGGTTTGTATGGATGAGTATCATCAAGAGCCTTTTCTTCGCATTCATCATCGCAAGTGTGCCTTCATATTTCGGATATACAGTTGAGGGTGGCTCAGTGAATGTGGGAAAGGCAAGTACAGACGCTGTGGTGACAAGCAGTGTGCTTATCTTGTGTTCTGATGTTTTCCTAACACAATTACTTTCTTAATTCGGATTATTATGATTGAAATACAGAATTTGTGCAAGTCGTTTGGAGACAAGGAGGTTCTTAAGGATATTACCACCACCTTCGAAAACGGAAAGACCAATCTCATAATAGGACAGAGCGGTTCAGGAAAAACTGTACTGATGAAAAATCTCGTAGGTCTTCTCGACCCTACAAGCGGACATGTGCTTTATGACGGACGTGACTTCGTGTCAATGACAAAAAAGGAGAAAATCACACTGCGACGCGAGATGGGAATGATATTCCAAAGCGCAGCTCTCTTTGACTCGCAAACGGTGTTGGAGAACGTGATGTTCCCTCTCGATATGTTCTCTAACATGACATTGCGCGACAGAATAAAAAGGGCGAGGACATGTCTCGATCGTGTGAACCTTGTGGATGCCGAGGAGAAATTTCCAGGAGAAATCTCTGGCGGTATGCAGAAGCGTGTGGCTATTGCGCGAGCTATTGCTCTCAATCCCCAATATTTATTTTGCGACGAACCCAATTCGGGTCTCGACCCAAAGACGTCCCTCGTCATCGATGAACTACTTCACAGTATCACAAAGGAGTATAATATCACTACTATCATCAATACCCACGACATGAACTCGGTGATGGGTATCGGTGAAAATATCATTTTCATTTATGAAGGACACAAGGAATGGCAAGGACAAAGCAAGGATATTATGGGAACAACGAATCAGAAACTTGCCGACTTCATATTCGCCAGCGACTTGCTCAAGAAAATGAGAAATACATATATGGAAAAAATAAAATAGGAATTATTGTTATAAATAATAACAGAGCCACAAAAACTGGATGATTCTATTATCTCCGTGTCTTTGTGGCTCTGTGTTATAATCGAGTCTTAACCTTGTCACTTCATCTTCCAAACTCCCTTTTCCTCAAGCATCGGAACAACGATTTCCTCATTTACACTGTCGCCAAAACATAGCATCAGAAATACATTGGTCACATTAGTAACACTATCGGTCTTTGCCGTTACTATCTTCACTACGTTAATTCCATTATGCAACTTCTTCTGCCCAAGGATATACTGCTTGGCGTTCACTACAAGCTGTTCCCGGTAATGTGGAGGCAAACTGTCGGTACCTATAAATCCGGAGGAGAAAAAAGAATAACCACCAGCCAACAGACTGTCGTAGTATGCCTTTGCGGCCTTTGCGGCAAAATCCTCACGACTCAGTCCGTTGTCTCCACCACACGATGCGAATAGAGACATCAACGCCGCGACAAATATAAGTATATGTCTCATTCCTAATTCCTAATTAAATAATTACTTTTGTCGTATGAATATATTAATCGGAGTACCCGAAAGATTCCAATTGTCGCGAATCTTATTCTCAAGGAATCTCTTGTATGGCTCCTTTATATACTGTGGCAGATTGGCATAGAACACAAATGAAGGTATCTGCGTATTCGGCAACTGCGAACAATATTTTATCTTAATATACTTACCCTTGATTGATGGAGGTGGATAGGCTTCTACAAGAGGGAGCATAACCTCATTCAGCTTTGTCGTACCTATCTTGGCTGTACGGTGGAGATATACCTCCTTAGCCGTTTCAAGCACCTTAAAGATACGCTGCTTTGTAAGAGCTGAGGCAAATACGATGGGGAAGTCGGTAAAGGGCGCCATGCGATTGCGTATCGCGTCGGTGAAGGTGTCGATGACCTTCTGCGACTTATCCTCCACGAGGTCCCACTTGTTCACTACCACCACAAGACTCTTATTGTTCTTCTGGATAAGTTGGAAGATATTCATATCCTGAGATTCGATGCCTCGTGTGGCGTCAAGCATTAATATGCAGACATCACTATTCTCAATAGCACGGATAGAACGCATAACACTATAAAACTCAAGGTCTTCTGTCACCTTGTTCTTCCTGCGAATACCGGCTGTATCTACAAGATAAAAATCAAAGCCAAACTTATCGTATCGAGTGTATATGCTATCTCGGGTTGTACCTGCTATCTCTGTCACTATATTGCGGTCCTCGCCGATGAAAGAATTAATGATACTGCTCTTACCGGCATTTGGACGACCAACTACAGCAAAACGGGGAATGCCATCCTCAAGTATATCGGAATTATCCGGCTTCAACTTCTCAAGTACCAAATCAAGTAAGTCACCTGTGCCACTACCTGTAGCTGCAGATATACAATAAGGATCTCCCAAACCCAACTTGTAGAACTCGGCTGCATAATACTGCTCGATATTGTTGTCTGCCTTATTGGCTACAAGTATCACAGGGAGTTTTGTCCGCCTCAGAATCTGGGCAACATCCTCATCCAAGTCGGTCACTCCATTATGCACATCCACAAGGAAAAGCACAAGGTCTGCCTCTTCGGTGGCAATAACTACTTGCTTGCGTATTTCTTCTTCAAATATGTCGTCTGAGTTTACCACCCATCCACCTGTGTCAACTACCGAGAACTCGCGTCCACACCATTCGCACTTGCCATACTGGCGGTCGCGTGTCGTACCGGCTTCGTCACTGACTATCGCCTTGCGAGAATTAGTCAGTCGATTGAAAAGCGTCGATTTGCCCACATTGGGCCGTCCGACAATTGCTACTAAGTTTCCCATATATATTAAATTAATAATTCTTTTATTAATATCTAATTCCTAATCCCTAATTCCTAATTCCTAATCCCTAATTTTACTCCGGATTATATCCGAAACTGTCGAGTTCT
>SAMEA3663103__coassemble_1033_pt1 | contig 10157 bp, 8 predicted proteins | sample SAMEA3663103__metabat2_low_PE_014 | metagenome-assembled genome bin SAMEA3663103 (sample SAMEA3663103) | pig gut metagenome | biome: pig gut; feature: pig-associated habitat; material: faeces | place: France | collected 2012 | reverse complement strand
AACGATATGCTTCACATAAAAGAAATTATGTGAAGCTTCTCATAATGCATACAAATGGCTGAAACAGCATCTTAAGATTAAGAAGTTTTGGGGTACTTCAGAGAATGCTGTGCGCATCCAGATTGCTGTTGCCATCATAACATACTGTCTTGTAGCTATTGTCCACTATGATATGAAACTGAAACGATCTACCTATGAGGTTTTGCAAATTCTTAGCATATCGCTCACGGACAAAACTCACCTTCGGGACCTGTTCGATAAGACTAAATTCAACGATGTCAAAGAACTCGATTATCCCCTATTTCCGGGGTTTAAATATTAATTTTAACTACGTTCCGATTTTAACGGGACACTAATGTTGAAAAAAATAATTTGATAGTCTTCATAATATCATTTGTTTATCTTTTATGTATTATTACATCATTACCAAACCTTCCAATCGTCAATCTTCTTGACAAGTCGCGAAACGGATTTCTTGCAATCATCTGGATAAGTCAGCATTTGTACGAACAAAAGTTTTCCACGTCTTACATATTTTGCATGATACTGATGACCGCTGATTTTACTGTCATCAATGTAAAGTGGACCTGACAGGAATATAGAATCGTTTTCCCATCGTTGTTCCGTGGCATGACAGACTGTGGCAAGGCTGTCCATAATATGCTCCACGGAAATACTGTCTGGACAATATGTCACGAAAACGGTCTGTTCTATCTGCACCATATTCCAAAAGCGGAACTGGCAGCTGCCAACGTCAATAATAAGTGAATCAGGAGTTTGTTCAAAAAAAGAGGGATAGTGTACGGTATATCCATAAAAACTATTTTTATAGCATTTCATAGGAGTAGAGTTCATCAATTGCTCTATTTTTTCGGGCAGCAGCATGAAGTCCTTCTTTTTAAGATTAAGGACTACAGCTGCCGACACAATCACGACAAACATTGTTATGTAGGTTATTTTCCGCATATATTTCCGTCACTACTTCCCTTTACTTTGCCACTCCTGTCTCCTTGTCCTTCAAGGAGTTTGTGTCGCGGTCGATGCCTTTGAAGTTGCGGCCTTTCGACAATATCCACGTCAGTTTTATGCCGATGGCATTTGACGTGTCGCGGTTGCGGGCTACAAGGAGCTTGTGGGCGAGGTGGTTGTGGTTTTCCACTTCTTCAATCTTGGCATTACGCTTGAACAGGTTTTGGCAGAAGAGACCAGCCGTGATATTCTTATATTTATAAGAAACACTTACTAAGTCGGAGAAGATGTTGCGGCTCTCGTATTCGTTTTCCATGAAATGAAATCCGTTGTCCATTGTTGCCATTATCGTCCAATTGCCAAGCCAAGCTGTGAGACCTATGTTGAAGTTGAACGACGTGAGGCGGTGGCTATAGTCCTGTCCGTCGTTCCAGATGTTCAACATTTCTGCTGATATATAAGCATTTAGATGCTGTGGAATGATGTCGTAGTTGGTGTAGCTCTGCAGCATGAGCATGTCAATGCGTCTGCCTTCAAGGAAGGTCTTGGCGAAGCGTCCGTCCTCCGTGCGACGTACGTGTTGCATGGCGGGATGGTCGTTGTGGCGATAGAATGACATCAGTTGGGTGTATAGGCGTGGCGACTGATAGCTGAGGGTTAGCGTGTGGTCGTCGCGCCTTGCCATAATCAGTTCAGGATTACCCTCTGAATATTCCATACCATTGGTTATGATGGACATTCCGCTCATGTTCTGCAGTTTTGACGAGGCAGGCGCGGAGGTGAGGGTGTAGTTGAGCCTAATATGTTGGGAAAGAGGTAGGGAAAGGTTCAGTTTCGGACGAAGCCACACTCTGTCATACATGGTCTCTCCTTGGCGATAATATTCACGACTAAGCCCGAGTCCCACCATATAACCGATTTTCCACAATGAGCCTTGGATTTGCGAGAAGGCATAGATATTGCTTGAATGAATTTGTGACACGAGAGTGGCATCGCCCGAATAGTCGTTGTCGATAGATTTCTGGGCATAGCGAAGTCCAGCTGAGAGGGTGAAGGGCTTCATGCGGTTTTCGTATATCGCCTCCGACTTGAGCGACCAAGCCTTTCCGAGTGTGTTGTAGCCAAAAGAAGTATCGTCGGATGTAAACAGATATGCATAATCGGTATGTGTGTATAAGCCTGTCGCATTGGCGATGAGGCTTTGGTTATTGCCAATTTTAGTTGAAAAATACAGGTCGAGCAGAGGGCTTAAGGTCTTCTCGCTTTTGTCGGTGGTTTCTGTCGCGTTTCTCCCATTGGAATATGCAACATCAGTTTTGTTCAAGTCTCGAGGATTGTTGTCAATGGATGTAGATAGAGTCGTGAGGAATGCTGTGCCTTCGGCGTTTATCCAACTGTATCTTGCCTGTATATCATGCATTGTGTTTCTGTTTATGATGTCGTTGGTATTTCTTTTCACCTTATTATATGTATTGTCCGACATGAGATAATCGGCATTTTCCACTGTACTCATACCGTTGGAGTGGCTGTAATATCCAGAATAGTTTAACGACAACTCGTTGTTTCCGCTGTTTAACTTGGTATAGGCATTGCCCTTAACCATATCTGCCTTGGGCACGAGCGTGCCGCTTGCACCGATGATATAGCCTGATGTCACTTTTCTCGTAATGATATTGATAACAATGCCCACGCCCTCACCATACCTCACGCCAGGGCGGTCGATAAATTCCACCTTTTCCACTTCCCTTGGCTGCAACGACTGCATATCGGCAGTAGTGGCTTCCACGTCATTGATTCTCACTTGCACATTGCCCATAAGAGAATTGGCGGCGGATACGGTCTCGTTGATGTCGTCAACTTTCACGTTTGGCAGAGGCAACATCTTCAAGAGGGTGTAGCCTGAGGATGCGGACTTGGCAATTTCCTCTGATGGGAAAATGAGTTTGCCGTCGGTGCGATTAACGACTCTAGCCCCTCTCACCACCACTTCATCGAGTTGCACACTGTCGTTAGGGGCATCTGTCTGCGCTTTTAGCTCAGGCGATGTCCACATTGTCAATAATACGAAGATTAATGTACTTTTCATCTTTTGCATTCCTTTTTTACATTAGCGAGGAACCTTCCACGCTTTCGGAATGCAAAAGTAATAAGTTTGCCTTAGAAAAGCACAAATTATATACTGACATTTGTCTGACATTTATCTGTCAGAATATTCAACCTTCTGATTTTCTACGTTTTAGAATATACGCCCTGCCCCTGTCAGATATGATGTCGTAATTGCTTGTCTTGTCCAATTCACGTTTCAATCTGCTTATCAAGGCATATAATGTCTCGCTAGCATCATCCTTCTTTGGCCATAGTGCATTGCAGATTTCATGCTTTGACAGACTGTGGGAGTCAGAGGCGACAAACATCTCCATGAGCTGGCGCTGCATAGGAGTGAGATGGGTAGCACTGAAACAATCCATCGTTATCGGTTGCCTTCTGCCCCTGAACGACAACGCGAGCGAAAGCAATGCCATGACGGTGAGCCATGCAGATAGCCTTTGGTCTGATAGGCTCCATATCATGGCAGCAGAGCACTTAGCCTCGGTATTGAACGTCACCTTCCATCGTCCTCTTTCGTGTCCTACGGTATAGGTGATAAAAGCCATCTCGCCCAACTGCTGATTACGGAGATGTCTGCGCAAAGTTTCGTCACCCACAGCGATAGTCATCATCTCGCCCTCTGTGCGGGCGATGCTACGGTAGGCGCGTATTGAGTCTTGGCGCATTGTTTCCACACCCTTCTCGTTGATGGTCTTGGCGAGAGCCTGTTGCAGGTCACTCTCGATGTTTCTCTGTGCCTTGTGATAGCTCCCATAGCTTGTTGCCACGGCAGTGAGGCAAAGCACTATAAATATAAGTATCGGCAGTTTCTTCATATTGTATGACTAATCATCATTGGAGGAGTAATTATTATCGACTGCAAAAGTACAGATAAATCAATTAATCACCAAATGTCAGCATACTTTTGTCAGATGCTTTTGATATTATTAACACTGAACCGCCGCACTAAGAAATGGTCGGCACTATTTTTGGCATTCTCCATACACCTTTTCATTCATTTTATTATTTCTTCATTCTCGACGTGTCAACAGCCTCGCGGTTATTGGCCTTATAGCCGCCGAAACGGTAGGTGAAGGAGAGGCCGACGGTGCGGAAGCAGGAGTATTTGCAGCGCAAGTTCTGGCCTGCCCAATGATTCTTGGGAGTGATCATCATTGTCTGGAAGAGGTCGTTGCAGTAAAGGGTTAGAATGGCATTACCACTGAGGAAGGCATAGCGGAGACTGAGGTCGAGATTGCCCGAGGCGGGAAGGTCGAGCGGTCCCTGGTATGACTTGGTGCGAGCAAAGCCGTTGATGGTGAGCGAGAGGTCGTGGCTGCGCATAAAACGGATGGTAGCGTTGGCCGACAGCATGGCGTAGGCTATGTTGCGGTCGAAGGGACTGTCGTAGTAGTCGCTGTCCTTCACACGCATCCATTCGCCGAAGACGGTGGCACGAGAGTCGAGCCACCATGCGGGTTTCCATGGTGAACTAATCATTATTCCAGCATTCTGATAGAAGTCGAAGTTGTCAAACTTGTCAATCTCCACGAGTTGGTCGCGGGCTTGGAACATGGTTTGCGTAAAATAGTCCTTGGTATGGCTGAACCATCCGCGGAACATGTATTTGTTGTGGAGCACATGGACAAGCGAGAGAGAGAACTCCTTTGACGGTTTGAGTGCAGGATTGCCTACAATATGCTCATATTGACCTCCGAAGTAGGAAGTGACATTCTGTACAGCCCAGAATTCGGGATATTTCTTTTCAGTTGAGAATGAGATTTGCCACATGTGTCCTGAGCTTGGCATGTATGTGGCTGACAATGTGGGATACAAATCCCACTCGTCCCATAGCGTTGTCTTGGAATGTTCGGCGGCAAGCGAGAACTCCGCTGACATCTTGTCGCTCAGATTCATGCTTCCTCCTCCATAGATGTTCAGGATATCTTCCGTGCGGCGAGAGTACAGTGGAGATGGTAGCTTGTCGGTGGTGGTGTCTTCTGTCGGTACATAGTCCTGCCGGCTGTGGTCGATGATGTGGGTATATACCATTCCGTAGTTCACCCTTGCCTTCTTCCTCAACATGTGCTCCTCACGTGCAAAGAACTTCGAGCGGTTGATGCGCTGTTGCGAAGTGGTGATGAAGCTGAGCCTTTCACCCTGTAGTGCACTTGCCATGTCTTGCCTTACGTTATCCTCGTAATAAGTGAAGTCGGCACCAAGGTTGAGACCGATGGGAAGTGTGTAATCGAGGTGGACATTGTGAAGTATGTCCTTGATGCTGTTGTCCATCAAAGACGTTTGCATTCCGGTCATCTCTATATGTTGCCCTTTCTTCTTATAGTTTCCCGAATAGCTTATGCTGAGCTGGTGGTTTTTGGCGAAGTCAAGGTCGGCAGCAATGCGATAGTCGTGTTCGGGTCGGCCGTCGCCACGTGTCACCATACGGGTGTCGATGTCATGCTTCTCTCCGTTGTCAAGTGTGTGGATTCCTGTCTTGTCGTTTGTATGGAACAATTTGCCATGGGTAAGTGAGTAATATCCGTCGATAGATACTATGCCTTTGTGGAATGCCAGTGAGGCACGCTCGTTGAAGTTTGCCTCGTGCTTGCTCTCCGCCTTGGCATAAAGTTCTCCTTGCAATGAGGCATCCTTTGAAACCTCCTTGGCCAAGGTGACGTTTATCAATGCACCACGCACTTGGTATCGGGCAGGAGCAGCATACATCACCTCGGCTGTCTTCACTCTGTTGGCAGGCATAGACTTGAGCAGTGTTATCACTTGTTCGCGAGACATTGAGGTCAGTTTGCCGTTGATCATCAGTGCTACCGACATGCCGCCCAAATTGATGTCGTCGCCTTGTGGAGTCACTCCGGGAAGATGCTTCAAGGCATCAAAGGCGTTGTCAACGGGTTTGTTCTTTGTCAGTTGGTTGACATCGAACACAAGTTTTGCCCCTTCCACTTTCACCACTGGTTTATTGCCGGTGACCAAGAGTTCCGGGAGAGTTTGAAACAAACTGTCGTTGAAAGCCACGGCAACGGAATCTGTTGCCTCCTGAGCATTAGCGGTGAATGACAGGAGCATAATAATAGATGTAATAAAAGTCTTTCTCATTGCATTCGTATTTTTTTTGACTGCAAAGGTACTGCAAATATTGTGAATGGTGAAGCCTTTCGTGTTATGTAGTCTTATCGCGGGAAATGAAAAGTGTTATTTAGTCTTATCATTTCTTTGAGATTTCTGAATAATATGGTATCTTTGCACCATGAAATTGCCATTGAAGACTATAACAATATTGGTATGCACTGCCCTATTTGCGATTTTCGCATATCAGTCATACTGGCTCTACAACTTCTACGTCACCCAAAAGCAGGAGATGGAGACGGCTGTAGAGGAGGCTATGCGCATAAGCGATTACAACGAGCTCGTGATGAGAATAGCCAAACTGTCAAACGACAAGAAAGCGAAACACGGAGAAGTGTCGTTTCAGACTGGATATGCACTTGACAAGCAAAACCGACTTGTAAACCAAGGCACTCAGACGAAAGTCTCAAGAAACGACACCGATGCCATCGTAATCCAACAAGGAGGATGGCGAGACAGTCTTATCGTAAAGCGTAATCGCCAAGGACAAAACCGAAGAATAACGGTAAACATCAACTCGCAACGCACAAGCAACACTCCCCAACCTGCTGTCGAAGGCAAGAAGGAGACAATGTTTAAGGGAATGGTGGATAAGGGTCAGACAATGGATGACCTCACGAGGATGATGCAACAGGGCATACACGCAGGTATCGATATGGTGAGAGAACCCGACATACGAGTGTTCGACAGTCTGCTCACCACCAGGCTGAACGACAGGCATATCGACTCAAGGCATCAATTGATACAGTTGAAAATTATGCCTCGTGCTATAGCGGTGCAAAAAATCGATACACTATCAACAATCATCACTCCTGGATATGTGCCTTCGACGGAGGCTCTCGTGTTCGACTATAAATACGACATGTCAAACAACCGTCTCTATCGTCTGCGTATAGAGCCACTCGACAAGAGCGTATTGAGGCAGATGACAGGCATACTTGCCAGTTCTGCCGCCACATTTCTCGTGCTTGTCTTCGTGTTTTGGTATCTTATCAGGACAATGCTACGCCATCGGTCGATTGAGGAGATGAAGGACGATTTCACCCATAATATCACCCACGAACTGAAGACTCCTGTATCAGTGGCTTACGCTGCCAACGACGCATTGCTGCAATTTGCCGACGACCTCGACCGCAAGACACGTGAAAATTATCTGAAGATGTCGCTTGAGCAGTTGAAGAAACTTAGCGGCATGATTGAGCAGATACTGTCGATGAGTATGAATAGGCAAAAAACATTCACTCTGCACAAGGAAATGATTGACTTGAAGAAAACTATTTCGGAGATTGTAGAGCAACAACGCATGAAAACGAAGAAACCAGTTGATATTTCCTTAAAGTTAGTTCCCAATGATATTCAGGTTAATGCCGACCGCCAGCATTTCATGCAGATCATAAACAATATCTGCGACAATGCTGTGAAATATTCAAATGAACAAGTGAGGATAGGTATCTCTTGCACAAAGGATACCGAAGGCAAAGTCATAATCAGCATTAGCGACAATGGCATAGGAATATCAAAGCCCCATCAGCAGCATATCTTCGACAAGTTCTATCGTGTGCCCAGTGGCAACCTGCATGATGTAAAGGGTTATGGACTCGGCCTATATTATGTGGCCACAATGATGAGGCTCCACGGTGGAGAGATCAGTGTGGAGAGCGAAAAAGGTAAAGGTACAACATTCAATCTCTTATTCAGATGAGCAACAAGACCAAGATACTATTAGTGGAGGATGAGGCCACACTTGCCGTCATTATCCGCGACACACTCAAGTCGCAGGACTTTGAGGTGCTTACTGCCGACAATGGCGAACAAGGACTGCAGATGTTTTTCCGTGAGCATCCTGATGTGGTGGTGGCCGACGTGATGATGCCCAATATGGACGGATTTGAGATGGTGAGGAGGATAAGAAACAAGGATGTCACCACACCGGTGCTCTTTCTCACAGCCCTTTCCGAGACGGAGGATGTGGTGAGGGGATTTGAGGCGGGAGCCAACGACTACCTGCGCAAACCGTTCGGCATGCTCGAACTGATAGTACGTATAAAAGCTCTCGCAGGTCGTATCTTTATTCCCGTGGAGACTCCTCAAGAAGAACCTACGACATACGTCATTGGCGACTACCAGCTCGACACGATGAAAGAGAAGTTGATATATGCAAATGATAATAATATAGTCTCTATCATCCCACTCTCTCATCGTGAATCTGAAATACTCCGCCTCCTATGCCGCAACAAAGGCGAGGTGGTTGACTACAAGGATGTATTGCTCCAGTTGTGGGGCGACGACAGTTATTTCAACACCCGCAGCCTTCATGTGTTCATCACCAAACTGCGCCGCAAACTCTCACGCGACCCTCGTATAAGGATAATCAACGTGAGGGGAATAGGATATAAACTGATATAGCTATTTCTTCAGTGATATGACAAGAGCCATGGTGGAGGTGGCATCGATGCGGCATTTGTCACTTGTGCGGCGACCGACAAGCCACACAATGGTGCCTGTGGCATCTACAACGACCTGCTGGCGGCGCTTGTCGATGACGGAACATTTGATGTCGGTGAGATAGTCGCTGACGAGTTTGCTGCCCTTCATGCCAAAGGGGGTGAAACGGTCGCCTTCCCTTATGGTGCGCAATGTCAATGGAAATGCCACCTTTCGGTAGTCGAGAGTGGCGCAATCCGCCGACTTGGATATCACAAAGTCATCTGCTATTACCTCTGATTTTATGATGACCTTGAGGGTGGACGAGAGATTATATATACCCTCCTCGGGAAGTTTATATTCACTCTGGTCGGGAATATTCTTAGAGATTTGAATGCACAGTTGATTGTTGATATTTGCCACTGCCGCAATATGTGTAGCTGAAGTGAAGACAGCTCCTACATGATGCTCGCGGATGGCCTCTGACATGTCGGCAATCTGGGATGTCGAGAAACCATAGTCGCGACAAATATCATTTAGCAGATATTCGGGAGAGACAAACGCCTCAAGACGGGGAACATCGATGATGAGATCGTCGCCTTGGGATGTGGTGATTTCCTCCCTCGCCATCGACACTGCCCATTCCACGATTCGCTCTGCCTCGGCGAGATGCTTGGATGTGGAATGGATATTTTCGGAGGCACGGGGATTAATGGTGCGCAAGAGTGGAATGACATTAAGTCGGAACTTGTTGCGGGTTGCCTCGTCCTCAAGGTTGGTGGAGTCGGTGACGTAGGTCTCGCCCCTCTCTCTAAGGTATTCCTCAATGTCGGAACGACTCATATCGAGCAGTGGACGGAGGATATGTCCATTGCGTGGACGTATGCCAGCAACACCACGGATACCTGTTCCGCGCACCATATTCATCAGCACAGTCTCCACATTGTCATCTCGGTGATGTGCCACGAGGATTGCTTCGGCACCAATATCACGGCGCAACTTCTCGAAATAGTCGTAGCGCAGTGTGCGTGCTGCCATCTCGATACTCACCTTATGCAATGATGCATACTCGCGGGTGTCGAAATGGGCGCGATGGAGGGGTACGCCAAGGCGAGAGCAGAGGGAGACGACAAATGACTCGTCGCGGTCGGACTCTACACCACGGAGATGGAAGTTGCAGTGGGCTGCCTCTACATGGCGTCCTTCATCAAGCATTTTCAGGAGCAGACAAACGCTGTCTGCCCCGCCGCTCAAAGCTACTATATATTTCTTTTCTTTATCCACTGCTTTTTTGTCCACAGATTATTTTTTATCCACAGAGTTTTTTTTGTCCACAGATTATCACAGATTAACACAGATTTTTAAATATCAAAGATATTTTGATTATCACAGATTAATATCATCAATCAATTTTCATCAATCATTATTCAATAATCAACCAAATCAGAGCCTTTGGCTCTAAATCTGTGCCAACCTGTGTTAATCTGTGGTCTATAAAAACCTATCTGTGGTCTGAAAAACCATCACTC
>SAMEA3663103__coassemble_1025_pt1 | contig 10224 bp, 10 predicted proteins | sample SAMEA3663103__metabat2_low_PE_014 | metagenome-assembled genome bin SAMEA3663103 (sample SAMEA3663103) | pig gut metagenome | biome: pig gut; feature: pig-associated habitat; material: faeces | place: France | collected 2012 | reverse complement strand
AAAAACAAACTACTTAAAAACTAATCTACTAAAACAAATCAAAAAAATATCTTTATGAATACATACCCTTATCATAGGGTTGAATACAATTTCTTAACTACGTTTTCTTTTTCGCTGCAAAATTACTAAATTATGTGGAAGACTCCAAGCATTTTGATAAGAAAAATATTAAAAAAGTGTAAAAACAACACGAGAATCGCATTTTGCTTATGCAATTCTCGTGATTTTGCTATATTGACTTTACAATCTGACGGTATTTCGTCAATACTTTACATCGTTCTGTCAATTCCTTACATCATTCCGCCCATTCCTGGTGCGCCACCCATGGGAGCGGGATTCTCCTCAGGCTTGTCCACGATGAGGCACTCAGTGGTGAGGAACATACCGGCGATAGAGGCAGCGTTCTCAAGAGCGACACGAGCCACCTTGGCAGGGTCGATCACACCAGCCTTGCGCAGGTCTTCGAATACATCTGTGCGGGCATTATAACCGAAGTCGCCTTCGCCCTCGCGCACCTTCTGTACTACCACGGCACCCTCGCCACCGGCATTTGCAACAATCTGACGCAGAGGCTCCTCGATGGCGCGAACAACGATGTTGATACCAGTCTGCTCGTCGGCGTTAGCTCCCTTCAGGTCCTTCAGGGCGTTGAGAGCGCGGATATATGTTGTACCGCCACCGGCAACAACACCCTCCTCAACAGCAGCGCGTGTGGCGCAGAGAGCATCGTCAACACGGTCCTTCTTCTCCTTCATCTCAACCTCACTGTTGGCACCCACGTAGAGCACTGCCACACCGCCTGCCATCTTGGCAAGACGCTCCTGCAGCTTCTCCTTGTCGTAGGAACTTGTGGTGTTGGCAATCTCGTTCTTGATCATTGCCACACGGTCGGCAATGGCCTGCTTGTCGCCGGCACCGTTCACGATAGTGGTGTTGTCCTTGCTTACAGTAACCTTTTCGCATGAGCCAAGCATATCGAGAGTAGCCTGCTCGAGCTTCAAGCCCTTCTCCTCGCTGATGACTACACCACCAGTAAGTGTGGCGATATCCTCGAGCATAGCCTTGCGGCGGTCGCCGAAGCCAGGAGCCTTGACAGCGCAAATCTTCAATCCGCCACGCAGACGGTTGACAACGAGTGTTGTCAGAGCCTCAGAGTCAACATCCTCGGCGATTACGAGCATCGGGCGTCCGCTCTCGGCAGCCGGCTGCAGGATAGGCAGGAAGTCCTTGATGTTGCTGATCTTCTTGTCGTAGAGCAGGATGTAGGGGTTGTCCATTGTGCACTCCATCTTGTCGGCATCTGTAACGAAGTATCCGCTCAGATAACCACGGTCGAACTGCATTCCCTCAACAACATTTGTATATGTGTCGCGGCTCTTGCTCTCCTCGATGGTGATTACTCCGTCCTTGCTCACCTTGCGCATGGCGTCGGCAATGAGCTTACCGATTTCAGGGTCGTTGTTGGCAGATACGGTAGCCACCTGCTCAATCTTGTCGTAGTTGTCGCCAACCTGCTCGGCATGAGCCTTGATATAATCAACGACAGCTGCAACAGCCTTGTCGATACCACGCTTGAGGTCCATAGGATTGGCACCTGCGGTGACGTTCTTCAATCCCACGTTCACGATGCTCTGAGTGAGGATAGTGGCGGTGGTTGTTCCGTCGCCGGCGTCGTCACCGGTCTTGCTGGCTACGCTCTTCACAAGCTTTGCACCAGTGTTCTCGAAGTGGTCCTCGAGCTCAACCTCCTTAGCCACTGTCACTCCGTCCTTTGTAATCTGCGGAGCACCAAACTTCTTCTCGATAATCACGTTGCGGCCCTTAGGACCGAGAGTAACCTTGACTGCATTAGCCAACTGGTCAACGCCCTTCTTCAGAAGTTCGCGGGCGTCAGTATCAAATTTTATTTCTTTTGCCATAATACTTTAATTTTTTTAATTCTTTAATTCCTTAACTTTTGGGGAGTTATGATGGGGAGTTATATTATGGAAGTTATAAAGGGGAGTTATGATGTGCCAAATGTCTGTCAGTAGAAAGTAATGGCTTTTTAACTCCTTATCATAACTCCTTATCATAACTCCTTAACATAACTTCTATTTTAACTTCTCATTACTCAATCACCGCGAGTACGTCGCTCTGACGCATCATGAGATATTTTGTACCCTCGTATTCGAGTTCAGTTCCGGCATACTTGCCGTAGAGCACGGTGTCGCCTTCCTTGAGGATCATCTCCTCGTCCTTAGTGCCGTTACCTGCTGCAACGACCTTGCCGCGCAATGGTTTTTCCTTTGCTGTGTCGGGAATGATGATTCCGCCAACTTTCTCTTCTGCTGGTGCAGGGAGTATGAGAACTCTGTCTGCCAATGGTTTGATGTTCATAATCTTTATATTTTAAATGTTATACTTAATTTTGTTATTTTTCCCGCCTCTGCCAACCAAATTGGTTTCGGCTTCACTTTCGCCTATCGCTAAAAGCGTGCCAAAACACTGAAAGAATGGCAAAAGATGTCAAAAATCTGCCAATTTGTCAGTCGGATATATAAAAATCTGCCGAAACATTTGGCTATATGCGAATAAATTCCTAAATTTGCAGCAAAAAGAACATTACTAATTAATATTACTGGTCATGGAACAATTGAAAAATGAAAAACTTACCGTCGAGATCTCGTCTCACGGAGCAGAACTGCAGAGCATAAGAAATGCAGAGGGTAGAGAATATCTTTGGCAAGGCGATGAGAAATATTGGCCTCGCCGCTCGCCGTTGCTTTTCCCTATAGTGTGCGGATTATGGAAGGATGAATACCGTGTGGATGGTAGGACTTTTAATCTTCCGCGTCATGGATTTGCCCGTGATATGGACTTTGAGGTTGTGGAAAAGTCGGACACGAGTGTTACATATACTCTCGAATCCAATGCCCAGACGAGAGAGGTGTATCCATACGACTTCGAGCTCGACGTGACATATATCCTCAATGACGACAACATCAATGTGATATGGTCGGTGAAGAATACTGGTAAGGAGGAGATGCACTTCCAGATAGGTGGGCATCCTGCCTTTAATCTCCCCGGAGTGGCTGAGGGCGACAAGATGCATGGGTCGATTCTCTTCGACAATGTAGAGCCTCTCACTCGTATCATCGGCAACACTGGTGGATGTATCAAGCCAGAGAGATATGAATTGAAGACCGACCGACAGGTGTGGAACTTCGACGAGGAGTCGTTTGCAGACGATGCAGTCATTCTCGACAAGTCGCAGGTGGGATTGGCTGTGATACAGGATGCCGAGGGCAAACCGCAGGTGGGACTGGCTTTCGAGGCACCTTGTGTGGGCATCTGGAGTCCTTATGGCAAGAATGCTCCGTTTGTGTGCATCGAACCGTGGTATGGCGTGCACGACTGGGCAGGCTACGAGGGCGAGTTTAAGGACAAGTATCTCATGAATCATCTTCTGCCTGGAGCAATGTTCGTGAGTGATTATGAAATAAAGATTTTCTAATATAATAATTAGGTGAAAAATGAGTATTAAGAAGAATTTGGGATGGATTATCCCTGTGGGTATCCTTGTGGTGATTGTTCTATGGGCAATCGGAGGATACAACGGAATGGTGAAAATGGACGAGCAAGTGCAGAACAGTTGGGCTAACGTCGAGACGCAATATCAGCGTCGCGCCGATCTGATACCCAATCTCGTGAGCACAGTGAAAGGATATGCCAAGCATGAGCAGCAGACATTGGAGGATGTGGTGAAGGCTCGTAGCGAGGCTACCCAGGTGAAGGTGGATGCAGAGAATCTCACTCCCGAGAAGCTCGCCGCCTTCCAGAAGGCACAGAGCGGTGTTAGTTCGGCTCTTGGCCGACTCTTGGCTGTGGCAGAGAATTATCCCGACCTCAAGGCTAATCAGAACTTCCTTGAATTGCAGTCGCAGTTGGAAGGCACTGAAAACCGTATCACAGTTGCCCGCAAGGATTTCAACGATACTGCAAAGTCATACAACCAGGCTATCCGCCAGTTCCCGAAGAATATCCTCGCCGGAATGTTCGGTTTTGAGAAGAAGTCATATTTCGAGGCTGAAGCAGGAAGCGAGAAGGCTCCGAAGGTGGAATTTTGAGTCCGACTGCGTCGGAGATTGAAAGATTGAAATATTAAAGAATTGAAATATTAAAGTTCTTTGTAGTAAAATAGAAGAAATTGAAGTCGAATAGTATATACATCACAATCCTGCTGATGGCGCTGGCCCTATTTCCCTTAGGGTCATTTGCCAAGGAATACCAAGTGAAGGATGTGCCCAACGTGTTGCTGAAGGATGCGCGACAAAGGGTGAGCGACCCCGAGGGATTGCTCTCGCCGTTGGCGCGCGACTCGGTCAACCGTATGCTTGCCTCGCTCAAGAGTGAGGATGGGGCAGAGGTGGCTGTGGTGATGCTGCCGTCGATAGGCAATGCCGACCTCTTCGACTTTGCCCATGAACTGTTTCGCTCGTGGGGCATAGGCAACAAGAAGAGCAATCGCGGACTTCTGCTCCTGTATGTTGCAGACATACGCAGGGTGAGGTTTACCGTTGGCGACGGACTTGAAGGCACAATGACAGATGCTGCGTGCAAGCGCATTATCGAGCGAACGATGATTCCGTATTTCAAGAAGGGCGACACTGATGGAGGTGTTGTTGCTGGTATTGCCGAGACGTGCAAACGTATAGAAAAGGCCGGCGAACCAGAGGAACAGGCATCCGAGGAGGAAGACATCGACATGCTTACCGCACTGCTCGTTGTGGGTGGCATGATTCTTGCTTTCTTTATCATAGTGGCATTGGTAAACAGGGCTACGCGCAAATGCAAATACTGCGGAAAGGTAGCGTTGAAACTGATAAATACCGACACATATAAGAAGAACGGCAGGAAGTATAAGCGCGAGACTCTTATCTGTGGCAACTGTGGTAAGTTGACCGAGCGTGTGCATGACATCACCGATGACGACAATGGTGCAGCAGCTGCTGGATTCATCGCAGGGGCGATGCTTGGCGGCGGACGACACAGAGGCGGATTCGGTGGCGGTGGCGGATTCTCTGGCGGCAGCTGGGGAGGCGGCACAACCAGTGGAGGCGGTGCCTCGGGAGGATGGTGAGTGTCTCTGTGTTCAAATAATACATAGTACGAAGTCTATTAAAAAATTATTAATGTATATATTATGAAAGATTTCATGAAACAGGCATTTGCCACTGTAGTGGGAATATTGATATTCACAGTGGCAATGGGAATTATCGGAGTGATTTCGATATTGGGAATGGTGGCTTCTACAGAATCTACCCCTAAGGTGAAGGACAATTCAGTGCTCGTGCTCGACCTCAACGGAGTGATGCAAGAGCGCGCAGAGGATGACCTTTATGGTTTCCTCACTGGTGGCGAGGTGAGCAGTCTTGGTCTTGACGAACTCACAGAGGCCATCGACAAGGCTAAGGCCGACGACAATGTCAAGGGTATATATATCGAGGCCAGCATGTTCGCACCCGATGGTCCTGCATCTGTGCAGGCATTGCGCAATAAACTGGTGGAGTTTAAGAAGAGCGGCAAGTGGATTGTGGCTTATGGCGACCAATACACCCAGTCGGCTTATTGGCTCTGCTCTGTGGCCGACAAGGTGATTGTCAATCCCGAGGGTATTGTGGATTGGCATGGACTCTGCACCGAGACAATGTACTTCAAGGACCTCTTGGCTAAGTTTGGCGTGAAGATGCAGATTGCCAAGGTGGGTAAGTTTAAGAGTGCCGTAGAACCATTCTTCGCCGACAAGATGAGCGATGCCAACCGTGAGCAGATAAGTGTTTATCTCAACGGAATATGGGGAAATATCGTTAAGGAAGTTGCCCAGAGCCGCAAACTCGACGCAAAGACTCTCAATGCCTATGCCGACAGTCTTGTGACCTTCGCCTCTGCCGACGAGTTGCTGAAGATGAAACTTGTTGACCAGGTGGCATATTATGACGAGGTGAGAGCAGAAATTAAGAAGCGCCTCGGCCTCGACGAGGACGACAATATCAGTCAGGTGAGCGTGACGCAGATGTGCGCCCAACCCAACAAGAACAAGGCCGACGACCGTATCGCCGTTTACTATGCCTATGGAGATATCGTTTCTGATGCTCAGGGCGAAATGACCAATGGAGCTTCTATCTGTTCGGCAAATGTGGTGCCCGACCTTGAGGCTCTCATGAACGACGACGATGTGAAGGCAGTAGTGCTGAGGGTCAACTCGCCTGGTGGTAGTGCTTATGCCTCTGAGCAGATATGGCGCGCAGTGACACGACTCAAGGCCAAGAAACCTGTAGTCGTATCCATGGGTACATACGCCGCTTCGGGTGGTTATTACATCAGTTGCGCAGCAAATTATATCTATGCCGAACCAACAACCCTCACGGGTAGTATCGGTATCTTCGGTATGTTCCCCGACGTGAGTGGATTGCTCACCGACAAGCTCGGATTGAAGTTCGACCAGGTTAAGACAAATAAATACAGCAATTTCGGTACAACATCACGCCCGTTCAACGAGGAAGAGATGCAGTATCTCACCAATATGATAGATCGTGGATACAAGACATTCACCAAGCGTGTGAGCGACGGACGAAAGATTCCTGTAGAGCGTGTGTATGAGATAGCTGAGGGTAGGGTATGGCTCGGTCAGGATGCCTTGAAGATAAAGCTGGTGGATGGCATCGGCGGTATCGAACAGGCTGTGGCTAAGGCTGCCGAACTGGCCAAGGTGAAGGAATATCGCACAAAGACATATCCCGCCAAGGCAGATATGTTTGAGAGCTTGCTCAACCGTGCATCTTCGGAGGGTGGCAACTACCTCGACGGCAAGTTGCGCTCTACATTGGGCGAGTACTACGCTCCGTTCATGTTCCTCAAGCAACTCGACCGACAGGATGCTATCCAGGCAAGAATGCCGATTAATGTGGTTATAAAATAATATAAGGTATAAGATAAAAAAGTGCGAGTAGAAGGCGACTTTATCAAGATAAACGAATGGCTACTTCCGCTGAGCTGGCTCTACGGTCTTGGCGTGAAGATACGTAATATGCTCTTTGAGATAGGCATACTGCGCAGTGAGAGTTTTGACGTACCGGTAATCTCGGTGGGTAACATCACCGTGGGCGGTACGGGCAAGACTCCCCATGTGGAATATCTGATAGAACTTCTGAAGGACAAGGCAAGGGTGGCAGTGCTCAGTCGTGGATATAAGCGACGCACAAGAGGGTTTGTTATTGCCGACGATAAGGCAACGGCACGCACTGTGGGCGACGAACCGCTGCAGATGAAACGCAAATATGGCGACGGCATCACAGTGGCGGTGGATAGAAAAAGATGCCACGGCATCCGACAACTGACATCCAACGATAAAGACATCGACGTGATACTGCTCGACGATGCTTTCCAACATCGATATGTCAAACCGGGGGTGAACATCCTGCTCGTTGATTATCACCGACTGATTATCTACGACAAACTGTTGCCGGCAGGACGACTGCGCGAACCGCTCAGCGGTAAGGACAGGGCTGACATCGTGATAGTGACCAAGTGTCCTCACGACCTCAAACCGATGGAGTATAGGGTAATCACCAAGGCGATGAACCTCTTCCCCTTCCAACGACTGTATTTCACATGTCTGGATTACAGGAACATCACTCCTGTATTCGGCGGTAAGGATAAAACGCTCGACAGTATTAATAAGGATTGCCACATACTGCTGCTGACGGGTATAGCGTCGCCGAGGCAGATGATAGAAGACCTCTCGCCACGGTGCCCTAATATCACTCCGCTGACATTCGGCGACCATCATTCTTTCACATCATCTGATGTGACGCTTATCAACAATCAATATGCGGCACTGCCAAAGCCGAAGATGATAATCACTACGGAGAAGGACGCCACGCGACTCATTGGTCTTGAAGGACTTAGTGAGGAGGTGAGAAGTGCGATGTATGCCTTACCAGTGAAGATTCGCTTCATGCTCGAACAAGAAGAATCGTTTAACGAAAAAATTATAGGATATGTACGAAAAAATTCAAGAAACAGCATCCTGGCTAAAGCAAAGGATGACTACAAGTCCAGAAACAGCAATAATCTTAGGGACAGGTCTCGGACAATTAGCTTCAGAAATAACTGATACATACGAGTTCCCATACACAGAAATTCCAAATTTCCCAGTATCGACAGTTGAAGGCCATGCCGGCAAAATCATCTTCGGAAAATTGGGCGGCAAGGATATCATGGCTATGCAGGGACGCTTCCACTACTATGAGGGCTATTCGATGAAGGAGGTGACATTCCCCGTCCGCGTGATGTATGAACTGGGTATCAAGACTCTTTTCGTGAGCAATGCCTCTGGCGGTATGAACCCCGAGTTCAAGATTGGCGACCTGATGATTATCACCGACCATATCAACTTCTTCCCCGAGCATCCGCTGCGTGGCAAGAACTTCCCCACAGGCCCCCGTTTCCCCGACATGCACGAGACCTACGACCTCAGTCTTATCGCCGAGGCCGACAGTATTGCCAAGGAGAAGGGTATCAGGGTGGTGCACGGCGTATATATCGGTGTTCAGGGTCCGACATTCGAGACTCCCGCCGAGTATAAGATGTATCACCGTCTGGGTGCCGATGCCGTGGGTATGAGTACTGTGCCCGAGGTGATTGTGGCTCATCATTGCGGAATACGCACATTCGGTATCAGTATCATCACCGACCTCGGTCTTGAAGACACTCCCGTTGAGGTGAGTCATGAGGAGGTGCAGGTGGCTGCAAATAATGCGCAACCGCTGATGACTGAGATTATGCGCGAGATGATACGTAGGAGTTAATCCTTTATATATATAATAGGTAATATATATAAATAGGTAATGGATATATCTAAATTAGGAGAATTCGGACTTATTGACCGACTGACAAAGGACTTCACTCCTAAGAACGCATCCACGGTATATGGGGTGGGCGACGACTGTGCAGTGCTCGACTATAGTGGCAAGCAGACACTCGTCACCACCGATATGCTGATGGAGGGAGTGCACTTCGACCTCACCTACATCGACATGGAACACTTGGGATATAAGTCGGCAATGGTGAACATCAGCGATATCTTCGCCATGAACGGCACACCACGTCAGATGACGGTGTCGCTCGCCATCAGTAAGAGATTCTCTGTAGAGGACATCGAGACATTCTATAGAGGACTCCGACTGGCATGCGACAAATGGAACGTGGATATCGTGGGTGGCGACACCACATCGTCATATACAGGTCTTGCCATCAGTATCACTTGTATCGGTGAGGCTGACAAGGACGACATCGTATATCGCAACGGAGCAAAGGAAACCGACCTCGTGTGCGTGTCGGGCGACCTCGGTGCGGCATACATGGGACTCCAACTCCTCGAACGCGAGAAGACGGTGTATTACCAGCAAGTGCAGGAGGCAAAGAAGAAGGGCGACAAACGAGCTCTTGAGGAACTGAGCCATTTCCAACCCGATTTCGCAGGAAAGGAATATCTGCTTCAGCGACAGTTGCAGGCAGAGGCACGTGGAGACATCATCGAGAAACTGCGGGCAGTGGGAGTGAAACCCACGGCAATGATGGACATCAGCGACGGCCTCAGTAGCGAACTCCTGCATATCTGCAACCAAAGTCATGTGGGATGCCGTATCTTCGAGAAGAATATCCCCATCGACTATCAGACGGCGGTGATGGCAGAGGAACTCAATCTCAATGTCACCACTTGTGCCCTCAACGGCGGTGAGGACTACGAATTGCTCTTCACTGTGCCCATCGGCGATCATGAGCGTGTGAAGGACATCGAGGGAGTGCATCTCATCGGACATATCACTAAGGAATCCCTGGGAAAAGTGCTCGTCACAAGAGACGACAACGAATTTGAACTCGTGGCACAGGGATGGAATCCGCTGGCTTGACCACTGTTTTTATCCACAGATTACACAGATTAACACAGATTTTTTGATTATCACAGATTATAATCAGAGCCAAAGGCTCTTAATCAGTGCCAATCTGTGTAATCTGTGGACAATTAAGGATAAGTGAATGTTATAGTGTGAAATACTGTAAATTCTTGGAGTAAATAAGAGTGCAAGACTAAATAGATGTTAAATTACAAATATTTTCAGTCGAAAGATTTGGTAGATTGAAAAATAGTTAGTACCTTTGCACCCGCAAATGAGAAAC
>SAMEA3663103__coassemble_1012_pt1 | contig 10305 bp, 7 predicted proteins | sample SAMEA3663103__metabat2_low_PE_014 | metagenome-assembled genome bin SAMEA3663103 (sample SAMEA3663103) | pig gut metagenome | biome: pig gut; feature: pig-associated habitat; material: faeces | place: France | collected 2012 | reverse complement strand
ACGCCTCCGACAGCCGCAAGCTCATAGCCATAGGCATCAACTTCTCGTCGGAGAAAGGCACTATCGACGAATTTCTGACGAAGGAACTATAAGATGACCTTGCACCGATAGTATCATCAAAAGATATCGGGAATCTATACTCCCATAGATTCCCGACAGTAATATGGTGTTATTTTAATCTAAATGTAATTGGTACTGTGAACTTACAATAACTCTACCTTATTTCATAGAGTGGATGAAAAGGCGGTAGTATATCGGATAGGAAGGGCACAGGAGTTGAAGATTTCCTGTTTTTTTGCGAAAGAAAGTACTTTAGTTAAAGAATTATATGATAATAGAATAGTAAAAGTATAAAATAATTTAAAATTTTATTTTTTTTGCGAATATATTTGGATATGTATCTGAATATTAGTATATTTGCGAGAAAATTAAAAAAAAGAGAGAACAATGCAATATAACACAATAGTAGAAAAAGACGAGTCGGGATTACAGATGATTCTTAATGCCGCAAATAAATTTGAAAAAGGCAAATATATGTATGCAATAACAGAACGTCATTTTTCAAAGAATGACATTCTTGATATTATACTTTTCGTAAGGGAATATAAAAATAAACTCGACAAGGAGCATTATGCCTTGGCGAGATTTGCCCTGAATTTCAACAAACAATATGCCACAGATAATAACAAGTGTTTTACCACAGCTGAAAAAATATTTAATAGAATAAGAAGCACTATTAGTGGCTCAAAAAAGATTTATAAGAAATTCTGTAAAAGAAATATGAAACCAATCCCTCCAATTGTGAAAGAGGATAATTATGCATCCATATTCAAACGTTCTACACTATTATCAGCGTTTAGGGATGGTGACCTTTTCGATTTCATGCATTATGAAGATGTTGTATATGAATTATTCGATGAACTTGAAGAATGTTTTAAAAAACTCATTATGTGCCTTGCCCTCTGCCATGCTGTGATTTGGGAAGAAGAACAGATACGCAAATCTCCTGAACGCTGTCTGAAGATATACCACGACTGTTTCAATCAGATTGTTGACAACACCAAATATATGATACGTTTGTTCCGGAAAAACAGCAGTACTACTGAATTAGACGAGATTGGAGAAAAGATGAAGTCTGCGAAATCACTTCAAAAATTCATTTGCGATGGCTATCATAATTATAATACCACTTCTTTTAACATTCATGTTGTTACAAAGGTATTAAATGATGAACAGGACGCAACTCCTGTCGAAACTCTCCTATGGCAACAAGACTTTCAAATGATAAAGAAAGCCAGATGCGTTATTGCGCATTTTGATGAACTCGAGCCAGAAGGTCAGAAAGGAAAACTTTATGGTCCTACTGTTACTGCCTTTATGTTATGGACTGGAGTAGGACTGTCCGACTCAAAACGTAAAATGTTTGTAGAGGAATATTTTAATAAAGAATATAAAGGCAAATACAAAACAGTTAAAGTGGGTGCTGTGAATTCTGCAATAACCTCGATAATAAAGGAAGATACTGATTTCAACATCAAAGAGTGCAATGATAAAATCGAGAAGATAATTTCCAAGTATATGAATAATGATAGAATATTTTCGAATGTAATTTGATTTCGTTATAGTAATGAAGACAAAGTTTTGGATTGGCTGCATCATATGCCAATCCTTTTTTTGTTCCAATTTGTTTGTGTCAGAACAAAAGCTATGCAACATTTGCTTTTCTTATTTCATAATACATAAATGTTTTGTTTTATTTCATTATATAGAACAAAACACAAAGAAAGTTTATACTGAAGACATAATACTAAATCAATACAATCTTTTTTTAAGAAAATAAACTGAGATATTTCACTAAAAGTCACAAAATTTTGAAAACAAATGATTATTACAATAGTATCAAAAATTGTTATACCTTTGCATCCGTCTTTCGATTGAGGCTTTTGGACAATGTCGCCCATCATAGCCCGCCCTCATGAGAGAGAACATCCCGACGGCGACCGAACGCGGGCTGCGGGCGACGCGCGTCAGGGATATTTTTCATGAATTTAGATAAAGAAAAGAAGTCTTTGCAGGAGTCCGAAGAACAGTACGGCTCTTGCGCACTGAGTGAATTAATACAGTCGCTCGACGCGTCTGCCAGTCAGTTAACTGCCGACGATGTGGAATATCGCGAAAAGATGATGCAGTGTCGGATTATGAGGGACAAATACTATGCGCCTAAGGAGTTTATCTTCAAGGTGAATGGTATTACCACCGTCTCGATTGGCGACCTTCATCTCATTCAGGCACAAGCCAAGCAAGGAAAGTCAACATTGGTGACAATACTTGTGGCAGTATGCCGCTGCGGACAGTTTGGACCAGTGGAATATGCTCTTGATCATCCTTCTAAGGTTATCGTATTCGATACTGAGCAGTTTGAGGGCGACAGCCACAGCCAACTCATGATGATGCACGAATTAGGCGAGGATGACAACGGAACAGAAATCATAATGTTCAACTTGAGAAACCTAGGATTCGAAGAACGCAAAGAGTTTATCAATCAAGCCATCATGCGCGAGAAACCGGAGTTTGTCATCATCGACGGCATACGCGACCTCATCCCCGACATCAACGACCCTGTTGGTTGCCCTACTTTGGTGCAGGAGCTGATGCAACTTGCCTCTAAGATGAATTGCGCCATTCTTGGTGTACTCCACAACAATCCCAGCGACGGCAAGGCCCGCGGATGGATAGGCACCGAGTGGATTAACAAATGCGGCTATTCGTTCGAGGTACAGAAGAGCGGCAGTGTGGTGACTGTCAAGACACCTGTCTTCCGCGGCGCTCCAGTGCCCGATTGGCAATTTACTTTTGGTGAAGGCAAGAAGCCTACTTGCGACCTCGATTTCGTTGCTCACCGCCAAAAGGTTGACAAGGCTATAGAGGAAAGCAAAAAGGCTGCCATCGCCAAGGCTAAGCGTCAGGACGAAATCAATCTTGTCATTGATGAACTCCAAAAGGTGGGTGGTAAAATGAAGCGTTCTGATTTTGTCGATAAACTGACAAATGAAGGTGCTTTCAAAAAGTCACATCTTCAGGAGTTAATCAAGGAAATGATTGAGTCTAAAGAAATACCTCTCATGACTGACAAATCATTTATCTTTGTCAAAGATAATTCCACCGCTGGAAATGTATCTGACGAAGATGTTCCTATCTTCTAAAGATGTCGTCCAAGTCCATCCATCCACACCTATATATATAGGCGTGGATGGATGGACAAAGGACTGACATCATAACCACACGTTTCACTTATTTAAAAAATTTTATATTATGGCATACATAGCAAATAACATAGAAAGAAGATACGCACTTAAGTCGTATCATCGTGCAGCCGACAAACCCGACTGCCCAAGCTGCGGACACAAGCACCGCTTCTCGGAGTATATCGACAAGAAGACAGGCAAACCCGTAGGGCCTGGAGTGGGAAAGTGCGACCGCATAAACCACTGCGGCTATCGCGTCACTCCCTACGAATACTTTAAGCAGCATCCCGAGGCTAAATACGGCTATCATTCACAGGCTACACCCATGTTCCGCAAGGAGCACAAGCCCCTACTCTATCTGCCCGACAACGTGTTCGACGAATATCCTACACCATACACCGAAAGTGTGCTTGGCCGTTGGCTTATGACAAAGGCGCCCTCTAAGGAGATGCTCGACAAGGTGGCTAACGACTACCGTCTCAGCGCCACTCTCACGCATGGCACCATCTTCTGGTATATCGACCATAATGGCAAGGTGTGCCAGGGCAAAATGATGTGGTATAAGCCCAACGGTCATCGCAACGGCATCGTGAGCACCATCAGTCACGACATGGCTAAGAAGGGAAAGATGCCCGAGGATGCAGAAATGCAGCGCTGCCTCTTCGGAGCTCACCTTCTGAAGAACCGCCCCGATGATGTTGTATATATTGTGGAGTCGGAGAAGACAGCCATCGTGATGGCAATGCTCCGCCCTCAATATGTGTGGCTTGCCACTGGCGGTTGCTCCAATCTCAACACCTATGTCGTGCGCCCGTTGTTTGAGCGCAGGGTGGTGATTATTCCCGACAGCGGTTGCCTCGACAAATGGCGAAAGGTGATGCAGCAGACCAAGAGCATCCGCTACTCATTCTATGAGGAACTGGAGAAGTATCCTGCCAACACCGACCTTCTTGATATCCTCTTTCCTAATGATTAAATAATCACTCGACTATAGGATTTTATAATCACTGGTTTTAGGATTATCATAAGTGGTTTCTTGAATTTCTCCAACTGGGAAAATATTTTTCTCCAGTTGGAGAAATATTTTTTTTCAACTGGAGAAATATTTTTACCTAAGTATAGAATAATTATCGACTTATAAGGCTGAATAAATCATATAAATGACGAATAAATAACCACCCAAAAATATTTAACATAATTTATCAAATAAAACTACTAAAAAACTTGCATATCTCAAAAAAAAGTAGTACCTTTGCAATGTATTCAGATTGTAATACGCCACGTTTATTTAACTCCAAATTTTTCATTCTTATGGCACTTAATTTGAAAGCCAAAGAGACTCTCGTCCAAATCGGAAAGTACATGGGTACTTATCGCTATGTGCTCTCCCCAGTTATTTACAACAAGCTATCGGAAGACAAGGTAATCGAGGAGGCTTGCGTGCGCTCCAACCTCGCAAAGAGCGTGCTACAGTCGGCATGGAATGCCATCGGCGACGTTATCCAAGCATGGGCTACCGAAGGCCACTCAGTGGCTGTGCCCGGTCTTGGCACCATGCGCTTCAGCATCAACGCCACCTCAGTCAGCACCGTCGATAAGGTGTCCTACGGTCTGATCACTGCGCGCAAGGTGATTTTCACACCTAGCAAGAAGATCAAGACCGAACTGCTCAACACCGGCATCCGAATCGCCTGCTATGACCGCAATGGCAAGCTGGTGAAGACTGTCAACTCGTCGAACGAGAACACCGGCGACTTCGAGGTTGAGCTGCTCTCAAGTCCCGAGGCTGGCGGCACATTCGAGGGAGCTGGCTTCTACAACGAAGGCGACGTGGCTATGGTGAAAGCCGTTCCTGCCGAGGGCTATATCTTCGTGAAGTGGAATGACGACGTGCTCACCCCAGAGCGCTCAATCACCATCACTGATGACATCAGTCTCGTGGCTACCTTCAAGAAGTCAACAACTGACTCTGAGGCTGGCGGCGGAAATACTGGAGGCTCCGACAATACTGGAGGCAGTGGCTCTGACAGCGGCTCGGGCTCGGGCAGCAGTTCGGGTTCTGACAGCGGTTCAGGCAGCGATTCAGGCAGCGCCCCTGGCACTGGTGGCGGCATCTACGAGTAGCATGTAGCGGGGATGCATCTTATGCTCCCCCTACCTCCTAAAATTAAAAACCCCGTCAGGAATCACTTCCTAACGGGGTTCACCAAATAACTTTGTATCATGTAAATTAATGCTTTCTCTCTCAAATTTTGCAAATAAGCTTCTAATTTTGAGATGTTTCGAAGGTCAAAGCCTCACGGCCTTGCCTTCAATATTTACATCTTCGTGTTACCTGAATAATCTTTTTTACCTTACCTTAGAAGTAATTCACTAATTACCTAATACCTAAATCGAAATAACTAACAATCTTTATTACCAATAACTAAAAACCTAAATAACATGTATGTCGTAATCTAAACGATTTTCTTTCTTTTTGTCTTTTGACGCTGCAAAGGTACGACTTTTTTCTGTTCAACGCAATATTTTTATGACGAAAACTTATAAAATCGCCGTTTATATTGACAAATATCAAGGAAGCTGTGTGCGAACACACAGATTTTTGAGTGTTAAGGCTCCATTTATTCTTTTTTTAGTATCTTTGCAAGCGAAATAGATGGTTTTATATGATTTGGTTGATTAAGAATGACAGTATGAAGGGCAGACTCGGCAAACTGGTTCTGCCAATTTTTATCGAGACGGCTTTGGTGATGTTGCTCGGTGTGGTGGATACGATAATGCTAAGCCAACACTCCGACAACTCGGTGGCTGCAGTGGGAGTGGTGAATCAGATTGTGAACTTGGCGGTGTTGGTGTTCCAGGTAATCAGTTTCGGCACTACAGTGCTCTGCTCGCAGTATTTGGGCGCCGGACTCAAGGAAAGGATGGTGCAGGCTACGGGAGTGGCTATTGTGCTGAATGCCGTGAGCGGTATCATCATCAGCGCATGCCTTTACTTCGGTTGCACGGCGATGCTTAAACTGATGGGCTTGCGTCCGGAACTGCTGACCGAGGGTGTCAGTTACATGCGCATAGTGGGAGCCTTTGCTTTCTTCCAGGCTATCTCGCTGGCTATATCGGCTTCGCTGCGCAGTGCCGACAAGGCGAAATATCCGATGATGGTGACTGTGGTGGTGAATGTGCTTAACATCATCGGCAACTACACCCTCATCTTCGGAAAATTTGGTATGCCTGCCCTCGGTGTGGAGGGTGCCGCGATATCCACCAGTATAGCGCGCGGAGTGAGTATGGTGTTATTGTTTGTGATATTATTCCGCAAGCATATCCCTTCCTTCCCTACCCGACTGTTCAGACCCTTCCCGTGGGTTGAGCTGAAGAACCTGCTGAAGATCGGTTTGCCGGCTGCTGGCGAGGAAATCAGTTATAGCGGTTCGCAGGTGGTCATCACGTTCTTTATCAACATGCTGGGCAACGAGGCGCTTATCACCCGCACTTATTGCTGGAACATGGCGTTTGTGGTATGCGTGTTCTCTATTGCTATGGGGCAAGGCGGTGCCATATTAATCGGACATCTTGTGGGCGAAAAGAAGATAAAGACGGCATATATCCTGGGATGCTATACACGACGCATGGCTATAATCCTGGCTGCATCGTTGTCGGTGGTGCTCGCCATGTGCGGAGGAAAGGTGTTGTCGTGGTTGACCGACAACGAGAATATTGTGAGTTTAGGTATTATAATAATGTGGGTGCAGGTGGCCTTGGAGATTGGCCGTGCCATCAATATATGGGCAACGCAGGCATTGAGAGCCACTGGCGACGTAAATTTCCAGTTTTACGTCGGCATCACAGTGCAATGGTTGGTGTCGGTGGTGTTGAGCTATTTGCTTGGCGTGCATTGGGGCTACGGACTGATTGCCATGTGGTTTAGTTTTGCATTGGACGAGAACATCCGCGGCATGATCTTCATCTATCGTTGGAAGTCAATGAAATGGAGCGGAAAGAGCTTTGTTAAAAATTAGGTATTATAGCATTAGGATATAGGATAATATATATATAAGATGTGAGGCGAGAAGATATACTATTATCAGTGGAACAAATGAGCTGACACCGGCGACAAGGGCATTGAAGACAGAGGGCACCGAGGGAAAGGACCCGGCCATCACGCCATAGACCACCGACATGAGGATGACACCAAAGCAAAACAGAGGTACTGCCGCGTCACTGAATGCCGAGGGGAAGAGGTCGCCGTTGACACTGAGGAGAATGGCATGGGGGGCAAAGGCAAAGAACGCCACCACTGAAAGATAGACAACGAGAGTGGAAAGGCTGAACCGCAATGCCACTCGCTGACGATAGCGCATGGTACGGAACGACTCGACGAAGCGGGAATGACGAAGAGAGCCGTAGGCCATGCCGCCTAGAAGAAGCCATACGAGCAGCGGCGACTGCATCTGATGGATGTAGCCGCCGAATGCCCAGCGGATGCCCTCGCTACTGAGCATGCTGCGCACTCCGCTCTCGGGATTGAGGGCTGCGTAGAGCCAGGAGCCTAATATCATCACCACCTGTAAGACAATCAGCCCCACTGACAGCCATGCTAATATCTTGTTTTTCATCTGAATTGTATGATTGTCTGATTATTCATCCGCATGAAGATTGTCAACATCGATTATTCCCAATTCTATTGCCTTGACAACAAGGCGGGTTGCATTTACTCCCATACGTCCGTTGCCGCCGGGGAATAGTTTCTGGACAAGCTCATTCTGACGTTTCTCAAGACTTTTCACTCCGAAGGGCATTGCCTTGAGATTGGATATCTGGTCCTTGGTGTAGCCCAGGGCAAGATGGCGAAGGAAACGCTCGTCGTATTCGTCGATCTCATAGTCGAGGATAGCCTCCTGATTGGTGAGCTCACGATTTACCGACAATTTAAAGCGCTCTACAATGCGACGAAGTATGGGTTCGTTGAACACCATCGTCTTGCCTTCCATCACTGAGCGCACATCACCACGAGTGAGGAGTTCGCCGCTCTTCAGGATAATTCCGTCGGCACCGGCATCGAGAACATCCACCCATAGTTTTTCATTGAGAATCTCTCCTGTGAAGATAAGCACCTTGACAGCGGGATATGACTCCTTGGTGTGGCGGCATATCTCAACACCCACGGTGGTGCTGCCCCCAAGACCGAGGTCGAGCAGTACAAGGTCGGGCTGGTTGTCGCGTATGATTCGCCAGTATTCCGCCTCATTGTTTGCAGTGCCTATCACCTCCGCCTCGGGAATGTCGTTGCGGATAATTCCTTCTGTACCTTTGAGTTCGAGGGGCACATCCTCTACTATTATTACCTTGAAATTATTCATGTCTATTTTTATTTTAATTTATTTATGTGGTAGTCGTATTATGATGTCGTTATTTATGCTTCTTACCCCACAACCGCGGCGATTGGTAAGTTCGGAGATGTCGCGCACTATCTGGCGGATGAGGAGGAAGGGTATATTTGCCACTGTCGTGGGTGAGAAGATGTCGCCGTCGTACATGTCAACATGCGGGATGGAGAGCATCGAGAGTGTGACATTCACATAGTCGCCATCGACTGCCGCTGAGGTGAGACGGGGCATTTCATCCTGGTTTTGCTTGCGGAGCAGTTCTACGAGATAGTCGAGCAACTGGATGTTGCCGAGAACGCGTGGCAAGGGCGAGGTGGAACCAAACCACCGGTCGAGACAAATGGCTGTGATGGAGATATGGAGATGGTCGAACTGGCGCATGGCCTGCCTACTCAATATTGTATATATGTCGCGATAGTAGTTTACGAGGTCGTTAATCTGTTGCAGGTCGTCGGTCGAAGATACCAGTTGGCGCAACCTGTTGGGATAGTACATCGTCTCATGCTTGATGGTTGACATACAATTGTCGATAATGGAGTTGCTGACATACAGTTGGTTGCACTCATACTCCACCCTATGCAATTCGTCGGCGGCAGTCTCCACGTCTGTATTCTGCCTCTGCTTGAGGGATATGTCGTCGGCAAGGGCCTTGACTATCTGATTGACGATAAGCGTTAGTTGCTCGGGGTATTCGGCAGTGGCGGTAAGCCGTTCTATTGCCTCAAGTTTGTCTGCCGATGATTTGTCGGAGGTGAGGATATTATTTATATCCTTAACCTTCTCCACGCAGAACCGGTAGTAGAGGCGGTGGCGATAGTAGAGGATATAATATGCCGGAAGAATGGAGAGCAGGAGGATGACGAGCAAGACGATTGCCACGTTCTGGTCGGCCTGCTGCTTGCGCATCTGCTTGCAATAGGCGGGCAAGGAGGCATCGGCCGATAGCTCCTTGAAGAGACGGGTATATACATCATTATTATATCCGTATTCCTTCCATCTGTGCAGGGCGAGACATGCCACGGCACTCTCATTGCGCATGTCGAGGATGATGTCATAATCGGTGTTGACATTACTGCGAAGCCACTTCACCTCAGGCGGCATTAGGGAACTGTTGCCTTGGCGGAGCATGAGATATTTGCCTCCAGGGCAGGTGGTAAGATAGTGCTCGTTGAGATAGATACGACAGGAATCGGCAAAGAGGAGCGTGCGCTCGTATGTGCCGGAGATATTGGAATAGTAGGCACTGTCGGCAAAGGCTGCCGCCTTGCGGAGCGACTCGCTGTAGCCATCGGTATTGGCAGCCGGGGACGACATACTGGCTGTGAGCGACAACAGAGCGAAGATTAGGCGCATCACACCCTTGGGCAGACGGATAAAGAAACGGCTACCCCTACCCTTTGCGCTCTCTGCCGAAAGGAGGCATACCGAAAAGCGCTGACTCGTCTTCTTGTATTTCTCTATAATGCCACGGCAGTTGAGGAGACCGAAACCATGGTTGGATGTGGAATTAGGAATTAGGGATGAGGAATTAGGAATTAGGGATGAGGAATTAGGAATTAGGGATGAGGGATTAGGAGTTAGAACCTTGTTTAATTCTTCCTGCGTCATGCCCTCTCCTGTGTCGGCAACACTTATCTCCACATAGTCGGGAGATTCGGTGGCATATATACTCA
>SAMEA3663103__coassemble_1001_pt1 | contig 10385 bp, 10 predicted proteins | sample SAMEA3663103__metabat2_low_PE_014 | metagenome-assembled genome bin SAMEA3663103 (sample SAMEA3663103) | pig gut metagenome | biome: pig gut; feature: pig-associated habitat; material: faeces | place: France | collected 2012 | reverse complement strand
TATAATTATAATTTAAATTATATTTATAATATTATAATTTACTCTTAAAGTGAATATCGCATTTCAATGCAAGTTACGCGTTAACAAGTTAACACTTTCCCCTAAGAGGCCTTCCCCCTATATCGTGGTTTTGTGGCTCCACATGACCTGATATCACGCAATCCGGAACAGAAGGTGTGCGCTATGCTGAACAACCCATTGTAGTATGAGAAAAAAGCAGTATCTTTGCATCGTGATTCAGACAAGCCTCCCAACCTGCTCCTCCACGAGGTCATAAGTTATGGCAGACGTCGGTCATAAGTTAAGACCAAGCGAGGGCTTAAGTTAAGGCTCGAAAATCACACTATGAGATTATTAACCCTTTAACACCTGTATTACTATGATCAACTACAGTATCGTAATGCGTAGCGTGAACGCAAACCTCTTTGACATCAACCAGGCTAAAGCACGCATCAAGAAGGCTATCGAGGAGGGCAAGCAACCCCAGACTGCCGACACCGAACTGGTGAAGACTGAGGTGCAGAAGGCATACGCCATCGCACAGTATTCCGAAGTGATGAACATCGAGAAGTTTGCGCGTCACATCTCCACCCACGGATGCGTGTATTCGCGTGCCGACATCTCCGCAATCCTCTATCTTGCAGTGGACTGCATGCGAGAGCAGCTGCTCGAGGGCAAGAAGATTCGACTTGGCGACCTTGGCGACTTCTCCATCAACCTCACCTCGAAGGGTGCCGACTCCGCCGAGAAGTTTTCTTCGCAGAACATCACCGGCGTCAATGTCATCTGGGAGCCCGGAATGGAGTTCAAGAGCCTGTTCGCCGACGCTGAGTTCAATCTCGTGGCAAGCCGCTCTGCACAGGCCGCACTGCTCAAGGCCATCAAGGCAGGACAGACCGTGGTGGACATCACCCAGCCCGAGACTCCCGAGGATCCTGACGGCAATCCGTCGGGTGGCGACAACACCGGCAGTGGCTCTGATAGCGGCAGCGGCTCTGACAACAGCGGCGGTTCAATCCCCGGTCAGGGTGGTGGTATCTATGAGTAGGAATTCGGCAGAGTAAGCCATTCATTAACCGATGAAAAGGAAACTCGCCTTGGCCTCATGGGTGGTGGCGGTGATATTGTCAGCAGTGGCATTGCTGCTGCCGCCCACAGGCTACATTGATTACTCCGTATTGCTGCTTGTAGCCCAGTTCCTCCTGTTATGCGCCACATTCCTCGGTGTTGACAGTTACGTCAACCTCATCAAAAAGCCATCCTGACCTCATACGTGGGGGTCGGGATGGCCTTTTTTTATAAACGGCAATGTCGGCATTAACTATGGTTAAATAGTCGTAAATGTATGAAAGCATGACTATGAAAATTTGGATGATAAAGAAAATAATCGTATCTTTGCAAGTGTATGTAGGCATATCTCTCCTGCAGCATGACTAAATTATGGGTAGATACATAAACAAAGGCAATATTGCATTCCGCGACATCGTGACACATGAATATGTTGACAAATCGTCGCTCATACCGCTAATAAACGGCACGCTCAACTCCGAGAACCGTTATAGCTGCGTTACCCGCTGTCGGAGGTTTGGCAAGTCGATGGCGGCAAAGATGTTGTGCGCATATTATGACAAGTCGTGTGATTCGAGAGAGTTGTTTAGTGGATTGGTGGCAGAGAAAGACAAGTCGTTTGAGGCATATCTGAACAAATATTATGTGATAAGCATTGACATGACCGACTTTACCACAAAATACAGGAATTACAAGGATATCGTCAAGAAAATTCAAGATAGTGTCATTAAAGATATACAAGGTGTTTTCTCCCAAATAAGTGTAGAAGATGACGACGACTTGATGGATGTATTATACAGAATCAGCGACACCACTGGCGAGCGTTTCATTATGATTATCGACGAGTGGGATGCTATCCTGCGCGAGATGGGAAAAGACGAGAGTGTGACAACGTCATATGTTGATTTTCTTCGCCGCCTGTTCAAGGGGTCAGGGTCGGACACAGTCTTTGCGGGCGCATACCTCACCGGCATATTGCCCATCAAGCGATACAATACGGAATCTGCGTTGAACAATTTCAATGAATATTCAATGATTGATCCCGCCTATCTCGCCCCTTGTTATGGATTTACCGAAGAGGAGGTGGGCATTTTGGCAATGCGTCATAATGCCTCAATCGAAAATCTCAAACAGTGGTATGACGGATATAAAATCGGCAATGAGAAATCCATCTACAACCCATACTCCGTGATGAAAGCCTTGCAACGTGGAGTGTGCAAAAGCTACTGGTCAACCACGGGTGCCTACGATTCAGTAAGAACCTATATTCAGATGAATTTCGACGGACTGAAGGATGACATCATCAGAATGTTGTCGGGCGAGCATGTGTATGTCAACACCCTAAAGTTTCAGAACGACATGCGGATAGTAAACAGCAAAAATGATGTTCTCACGGTGTTGATACATCTCGGCTATTTGGCATACGATGGCGATACCGGCAAATGCTTTATACCGAACAAGGAGGTGGGCGAGCAATTTCTGAATGCAGTTGAAGACACTTCGTGGACTCGTTTGGTGGAAGCGCTTACCGCCTCACAGAATCTGCTTGATGCCACCCTTTCGTGCAATGAACAAGCCGTTGCTAAGGGCATAGACAAGGCTCATGACGAGAACACGAGTATTCTTGCCTACAATGACGAAAACTCGCTTGCCTGTGTGCTTTCCATTGCTTATATATGGGCAAAGAACGATTATGTCATTCATCGTGAATACGCCACCGGCAAGGTTTATGCCGACCTCGTGATGATTCCCCGTCGCAATGTCACAAAGCCGGCCCTTGTCATAGAGCTTAAATACAATCACTCCTCAGATACCGCAATCAATCAAATAAAGCAAAAGAACTATCCCTCGAAGTTGGCCGATTACACAGGCGACATCCTCCTTGTGGGAATTAATTACGACAAGGAAACGAAGGAGCATACATGTAGGATAGAGGAATACAAAAAATAGCCCCCTCGGTGTTGACAGTTACGTCAGCCTAATCAAAAAGCCATCCTGGCCTCATACGTGGGGGGCGGGATGGCCTTTTTATTTGATTGACATTTGTTAAGTTAAATAAATTGAACCAATTTGAACCAATGTCAAAGTTAAAAAGATGTTAATCACTTCAATTTTTCATGCTTTTTTATTGAAAAAATGAACAAAAGTTTCTATATTTGCAGTGCCCAATTCAACAAGAGCATCCTCGGATGATTTGCGTAGGAAAGGGCACTACATTATGGAAAGCGTCATTGATGCTTGTCGGAGGCTATCTGAAACCTGAGAAATTTCAAATTGTAGGTCGAAGGCAACGTTAGAGATGAATGCTACGGGTATGTCATATCTTATCCGGTGGTGTGCATGGAAGATTACCTCCTGTGCACACTTTTCAGGGTTTGCATAAACATATAACGTGGGCAGACATTCTATTCGTTCACCTACAAGGGTTTTCTCAGGACCTCAGAAGCGGACGGAAGAGATGGAAGCCTACGTTTTTTTGTTTTGTAGTATCACCTAAATAATAATTTATTGCCTTACAGGGTTTCTATGGGCGCTTTTTTATATTATGGAAGAAAATACATCTTATGTTCAAAAACCGAGTTCATATCTTGGTTTGGCAATTTTCACAACATTATGTTGTTGCTTGCCATTAGGAATTGTTGCTATTCTTAAAGGCAATAAAGTCGGAGAATATTATGCTCTAAAACAGTATGAAGCTGCTAATATGGCATCAAATGAGGCAAGAAAATGGTGTATATATGGTATCATATCATGGTTTGTGATTGACATAATATGGGCCATCATTTGTTTTGTGACAGGAACTTCTTTATTGGCATTCTTACCAATGTTAGGATAGTTATGAATACACGATTGCGCAATGGTTTGATTTGCATTTTTGTGCTAATTGGTATTGTGGTTTTGTATTGTTTTAATCCCGAAGACTATATGTGGATTCCCAAATGTCCAACAAAACTACTATTTAATATCGACTGCCCAGGATGCGGCTTCCAGAGAGCAATCCATGCAATATTACACGGGGAGTTCAAGAGGGCTTTTGCCCTCAACCCCTTTCTGTTTTTGGCAGCACCTTATGCAATAATTGCATTATCATATGAAAATATAAGAAACTACAAAATCAAAAAAAGGATTGAATCCATTGTCGAAAACAGATATATGAGATATGGTTATATTGCATTATTTTTTATTTGGTTTGTAATTAGAAATATAAAATAAATGAAGATGGAATCAAAACAAATTGACCAACTGTTAATGGTTAATGCATCAAAATTACCTCCTGAGGGAGTGGCATTGCTAAGGGAGCGTCTTATGAACGTTGATGATCCGGTGTCTGCACAAGTCGCTTTTTCTCAACTAAAGGATCCAACAATAGCATTGATATTGTCTATACTTGTCGGAGCCTATGGTATCGACAGATTCTATATTGGCGATATTGGTTTAGGAATGTTGAAACTCATTACTTGTGGAGGTGCTTTAGTTTGGTTTATTATTGACATTTTTTTAATTATGGATACAACCCGTCATAAGAACCTAGAAACATTATTATTACAATTAAATTGAAATAACAATTAATTATAAAAGCTAAAATTATGAAAAAACAATTTATTATCTCAGCACTGCTTTTTGCAGTTTTTATGTTAGTGTCTTGTCAGTCATCAGTAGTTAATGACATTATTAGTGCATATGAGGAGGCAACAAAAGAATTGGAGTCTGCTACATGTAATGAAGATTGTGATGAAATCCATGACAATCTGATGAGAAGACTTTATCAGATAACTAAGGATCATCCTGATTGGAAAGAAGTGGTAGAAAAGAATATAGACAACAAGGACATAAAGAAAGCATACGACGATTGGAACGAGGCATTAAGGAAGGCAACGACTGACAATCACAATTTGTTTATGACATTTTGCACTCTCCAGGGTGCCATTGATTTTTGCGAAGGCGAAAATAAAAGTGACGTTAGCAATAATGACGAGGATTCCGAATCAGATGATGAAGAAGATACCGAAAACGTATCTATAGACATTTCTGATGGAACAGAGGATTATGATGCTCTTTTAGATAAATATGAGGAATTTTGCGATGACTACATAAGGGTTATCTCAAAAGCTGCTGAGGGTGACATGAGCGCATTGTCAGAATACCAAGAGATGATGAAGAAGGCTCAAGAGTTAGAAAAAGAGCTTGAAAATGTAAACAGTAATCTTTCTCCTGAACAAATGCAGAGATTCACTGAAATACAGTCCAAGTTTATTGAAGCTGCTCAGTCGATGAATTGACAAGTACCCAAGAGGGAAATAATTAATTAACTTTATAAATTATAAAACTATTTCATGTATGAAAAATATATATTTATTTATTGCTGCCATATTTTGTGCCATAATGACATCTTGTTCATCAGGAAATGAACCTAAATTGATTAATCCGACTTCTACAGAGTTTACCACTGGAGAAATCGCAAAGTATGTTGAGATAGTTGACGAACCTTCTGAATTATCGTTTGCAGTGAGAGAAGGAAGCATTGAAACTCAATACATACGTCTCAAAGTGACTTTAAAGTTGGTAAAGGATGGCATCAAGGACGTTGACCCAAGGGATATTGAACTTGGTGGATTTTTATCTGCTGCGATTATTAACATTATTGATGAGAATGACACAAAAATTCAAGATCTTAAAGTCAAAGACGACGATATGCTTAAGCTGAAGAAACTCTTGACTGGTAACAAGAATGATACTGCAGAAATTACTTTTGAAGGAGAATATCACAATGATGATGATGCTCCAAAATGGTTTAAGCAGGCAGTGAAATTTACCCCAGCTGAAACAGGGGAAATTATATTAGAAAGTGAAAACACGTCTGACACAGAAAACGTATCTGAATCAGAGACAATAGAAGTGGATACTGAAGAAACAGAATCAGTAGAAGTGGGTACTGAAGAAGCGGAATCAATAGACATGGATAATGACTATGATGCAATGTTAGATAAATACGAAAAATTTTGCAATGAATATATTAAGCTAATAAAGAAAGCTAAAGGACGAGATATCAACTCCTTGCCAGAATATCAGAGATTTATGGAGAAGGTTTCGCAATTTGAGCTACAGTTTGGCGATTGTATAACGAACCTAAGTCCTGAACAACTGAATAGGTTCAATAGAATACACGCAAAAGTAATGAAAGCCAACGAATTATTAGAGTGATTTTTCATCCATAGTTGGAAATAGGCAATATATGATAATAATTAATTGAATGAGTTTCTATATAAAATAACAAATCATGAAGAAAGGTATAATTTTAGTATTTTGCACATTGATGTGTATCTTTACAAAAGTAGAGGCAAAAGACAACTTTACCTATCTGGGCGTTACTACAATATTTGAAGGTAATTTTGTAAATGGCACACCGATGGGTGCTGGTATCATGAGAGTGATGGATGCGAAAAAAATCAAAAAGGCATTGTACCGGGATTTTATCAAAGGAAATTTTGATGGCACAACTATTACCGATGCTGAAGTGGTATTTTCATCCTCTTGGAGATTTACTGGTAAGGTCGTTTTTACTATTGAGTCTAATGGGGAAACTGGTGATGTTGTTACATATGAATTGAAAAAGGGTGTCCTGCAGAGTCCAAATATGGAAATTGGGGTATCAGAAGAAGATAGTATTAAAATAGTTCGAAAAACCGACATCAAATATCAATCATTTTATATTTTGCCTTTTCAATTCGAATCGAATAATGAGATTAAGACACAAGAAGTAGACCCTTTAACAAATTGTGATAAATATATCGAAACCAGAATGAATTATGTTTCAAATGAAACAGTAAATAGTTGGAGTGTATATGCTTCGCAAAATTATAAACGTGTATATGAAAATGGTGCAACCTATGAAAAAAAAGACAATCAGCTTTATTTTGCTTCAGAGAATGGTAATTTTGTGAATTACGATAGAATGAATAATCGAATCAACGAGATTGTTTGGATGTATCCAGAGGGTGTCGTGAATTTTAAGGGGTTGAATGCAGAATCTGAGATTATTTATCTAAATGGAAATTCTTACAAAGGAACTATGGAGTTTGGCCCCATTTGCGAAGGCAAAATCGCTACTCTGCATTCAGTTTTGGGTGAGATAGATAAACCAAGCATAAATGAAGTTTTTATTGCTTATATAGATGGAGTTGAGAAAAAGAGTAATGGGAAACAAGAGATTTGGAGTAATAGAATTACAGAATATCAGAAGAACAAACGAGATGGTGTATATGATGATGTGGTGAAAGTCTTGAACTCTTTTGCGGCAGAAGATATGAAAAAAATGGCTAAGGCTTGGGATGAAGCAAAGCCAAAACTGGTGGCAGAATTTGGTCAGACGATGGTTAATAAACTATATAATTATCAGATAGAAAACGGTATGCCACTTGAACTCTTCCGTAGATTGAAGCAACTAAACCTTCCTCTTTGTGAAAATACGCATGAAGCGTATGCATCAAATGATCCATGGAAGAGAAAGACAATTTTGTTTACAATGTATAATCGTAAAACGGGTAAAATCCAGTTCCAACGTTTCTTACATTTCAACATGTTTGACAAATTGAGCAAAATATCAACAAATCCAATTAATAATTATTAATATAAAAGAATATGAAACGACTATATATTTCTATCTTTATTTCAATGATAGTGTTTGCTGTGCAAGCACAGAAACTCTCAGGGAAATGGTATTTCTGGTCGATAGATGATAAAGGATCAGCGTTGCAATGTTTAGATTTTTTAAGCAATAATCATTATACATTGAGTACATATACTTTTGGGGATAATAACTTAATGAAAGTTGAGGCAGAACTAAGCATTAGTGGAACTTACGAGCGCTCTGGTAAAGCATTAACAATGGTAGCTGATAAGAATACAGTCAAGATAAAAACTAATATTACATATTTAGGCGAGTTGAAAAAAACCTATGATACTAATCCACAAATAAGGAATAAGTTGAAAGAAATCACAGCAAAAGCTAAGAAGGAGTTAGAATCAGAATCAAAGAGAAGTCTTATTATCCTTGCATCTATTGGCTCATATACACAAATTGCCAAAGAAAATGAAAATGAATTACACTTAATCCTCAGCGATGGCAAAAGGGAGTGCTATATAAGGAAAAAAGAAACCAAAGAAGAGTATTTGTTAAGACAGCAAAAAGCTCAAGAGAAAGAGAATGCGGCAATAAACGAAGATATGATTTATAGAGATGTGGAAGAGATGCCTTCATTCCCAGAAGGGCAAGACGGTGTGTTTGGCTACATTTCAAAGAATATCCATTATCCTGTTGTTGCGGAAGAAAATGGTATTCAAGGCCGTGTGTTAGTGTCATTCATAATAGAAAAAGATGGTTCATTGACTGATTTTGTAATTGAAAAGAGTGTAGATCCTTCTCTTGACAAGGAGGCTATAAGGCTTGTGCGATCTATGCCAAAATGGAATCCTGGAAAAAAGGATGGGCAGTCTGTAAATGTAAAATATACATTGCCTATAACTTTCAGACTTTATTAGATTTGAAAAAAAAGAGACCGTCGAATCGCTTATTACTCAGTACTGCTGCTTGTCATCCAGTTCCTGTTGTTATGTGCAACATTCCTCGGTGTTGACAGTTACGTCAACCTCATCAAAAAGCCATCCTGACCTCATACGTGGGGGTTGGGATGGCCTTTTTATTATAAACGGCAATGTCGGCATTAACTATGGTTAATTTGAATTTAACTTAAGTTGAGTTACTTAAATAAGTCTTCCATAGTCACTTCATTGCCCACGATGCCGTTGTGAATGCCGTTTGCCACTCCAAATGTGGTGACAAAGGTGGAGACCAATGACTTGCGGGTCTTGGTCTTCTCCCTGAATATCTGAATGCGATGGCGCACCTTTTTCTCATATTCGCCGGTGATTATGTATTCTTCGGTACTGAATTTCATTTCACACAAATTGATTACTTGGTCGCCCCTGTCTATTACAAGGTCTATCTGGGCTCCTTCTTCGCCATCGGAGGATTGTGGACGAGGGACGTATCTCCATGATGAGGCACTTGTGGATATGCCGTCGATGCCTAACTTGCGACGAATCTGAGGAAGATGGGTGAGGCACACTAACTCAAAGGTTGTTCCCTGCCATGATGCCACAGAACGGGAATTGTAGTTGTGAAGCCACCATTCCTCGTCTTTGGTATCTGAGGACTCGATGAATTTCAAGTAAAACAAGGTGTAGAAGTCAACGAGACGATAGATGGTGCCCTTCGACTTATTGCCAAATTGGGAGTAGGACAGAACGAAATCACATCTTTCGAGATTATTCAATATTGTGGTGAGGCGGGAGCCAGTGATGCCTGTGGATTTCTGCACTTCTGAATATGTCATCCCTTCCTTGTGATTGTTCAACAGTTTTACTATCTCAAGGTATTTTCCTGAGTTGCTGAAAATTGCTGTGTAAAGTTCGTCAAACTCTGTTTTCAGCTCGCTGTTCTTGCGGAAAAACAGATGGTTGATGTTGTTGATTAAAGTCTTGCTGGGGTCTAACAGACTAAGATAAAAAGGAATGCCGCCCATTGACATATACAGCTGCAAAATCTGGTATTTGCTCCAGCTGAATCCTCGGCTTTCAAAATATTCTTCGGTTTCCCGTAGAGTGAATGGTCGAACATATATGTTATTTGTTATACGGGCATGAAGTCCACCTGGATTTTTCACCAGTTTGTCCATCATCCATGATGAAGCCGAACCGCTTGCCACAAGCACAATATCGTTGCGACGGGCTCCCCATGCATTCCAAAATCCCTCTAATGCCTCTACAAATTCCGACTGTGGGGTGTCAATCCATGGCATCTCATCTATGAAGACAACTTTTTTCCTGTCTTCGTCAAGCGACTCAAGATATGTCTCCAAGGCATCGAAGGCGTCAAACCAGTCGCTAAAGACAGGTTGCTTAGGCATTGCGGCATGCTTTTTCAGAGATTTGGCAAAGGCACGCAATTGTTTTGCCATTGCCTGATTGTTTCTTCCGACAAAGGAAAAATCGTATTCTCCATCAAAAAATCTATCTACCAAGAATGTCTTTCCCACTCGGCGTCTGCCATACACTATGACAAACTCCGACCTGTCGGACTCCATGCATCGCCTAAGCTCTGCCATTTCCATTTCACGGCCAATAATCTTTTGTTGCTTCTTGCTTGTTGCCATAATCGCTCATTTTTAAATTCTGTGCAAATATAGGAAGAAAAGCCGAAATATGCAAGCTTTTTGTACTAAATCTCACTTTTTTTATGCGATTTAGTACAAAAAGGT
>SAMEA3663103__coassemble_994_pt1 | contig 10503 bp, 5 predicted proteins | sample SAMEA3663103__metabat2_low_PE_014 | metagenome-assembled genome bin SAMEA3663103 (sample SAMEA3663103) | pig gut metagenome | biome: pig gut; feature: pig-associated habitat; material: faeces | place: France | collected 2012 | reverse complement strand
AAACTTTCCGAAGAATTCCTTAGATTCCATCTTATGTCGTATATTATATGTGCAAGATTTTTATCCGCTGTTTGATTATTAAATGTGCAAAGATTCTTTCAGAACGATATCCGTTGCTCCGGCTTTGCTCTTCACATATTCTCCAGCCTTGCTTCCACACTCCTTGAGCCATTTTTCGTCATTCATGAATAGGGTCATGGCAGAGTCAAACGAGTTGTAGTCGGTAATCTCCACTGCACCTCCCGATGCAAGCAGTTGTTGAGCCTCTTGGAATCGCTTGTTGTTAGGACCGAAGAACACCGGTACATTCCATACCGCCGCCTCCAGAACATTATGTATTCCCACTCCGAATCCACCTCCTACGTAAGCCACCTCGCCATAGTGATATATGCTCGACAATAATCCGAAGCAGTCGATGATCATACATTGAGCCTCGGCAGCCGTTTCGGGAGTAGCCTCAGTATAGCGCACAGTCTTGCGATTGAGCTTCGACATTATCTGTTGCAGATGGTCGTCGCCTATGACGTGTGGCGCTATGATGAGTTTCCATTCAGGATGCTCGTTGAAGAACCTGATGAAAATGTCCTCGTCGGGAGGCCAACTGCTTCCAGCCACAAACACCTTATACTCTTGCTTGTATGCTTCTTCGACAGTTTGCTTTTTATTCTTAAAAGCCTCTACAAGAGGCAGTCGTTTCGACTGTTCCTTTATCTGCAGCACTCGGTCGAATCGCGTGTCGCCGCTGATGGTGACCTCAGTAATACCAATCTTTTCGAGCAACTCCCTGCTCTGCTCGTTCTGCACGAAGAAATGCGTTATGCAACGCAGCACTCCCGCATATTTCTTGGCATACCATTTGAAGAACACCTGTTCAGGGCGGAATATCGACGATACACTATATGCTGGCACCTTGCGGTATTTCAGTATGTGAAGGTAGTTATACCAGAACTCATACTTGATAAAAAAAGCCATCACCGGTCTTACGAGCCTCAGGAATCTTATGGCGTTGATCGGTGTGTCGAGTGGCAGATAGCAGATGATGTCAGCACCCTCGTAGTTTTTGCGCACCTCATATCCCGATGGTGAGAAGAAGGTGAGCAGAATCTTGTATTCGGGATGCTCGCTTCTGAGTCGCTCCATTATGGGGCGTCCTTGCTCAAACTCCCCTAGAGATGCTGCATGAAACCATACATATTTCGCCTCGGGGTCAACCTTTTGCTTCAGTACGTCGAATGCTGCTCGCTCTCCGCGCCACATCTTTCGCACCTTTTCGTTGAACAGGCTTGCTATTGCCACTCCCAACAGATAGAAATATATCGCAAAATTGTAAAGCATTTGTCCTTTTTTGTAGCTACGTGCAATGTTGTCGTTTTAGCCCAGTGTCTCGATGGCCCGCTTCATGCGGTCGAGCGTCTCCTGTTTTCCGAGGAAAGCCGAGATGTCGAACATGCCTGGACCCTTGCCCTCTCCCACGAGAGTGAGTCGCCATGCGTTCATGATATTTCCGAGCTTGTATTCCTTTTGCTCAATCCATTGATGAACGATGCTCTCCTGACCCTCTACCGAGAAGTCGTCAATAGTCTTGAGCACTTCCATAAGTTCTGTGAGCTGCTGTGCAGAGTCTTCCTTCCAGCGCTTTTTGCGTGTCTTCTCGTCGTATTCCGTGGGAGCCACGAAGAAGAACTTGCACAGAGGCCATAGCTCGCTGACGAAGTTGACGCGGTCTTTCATCATCTCTACCACCTTCGTGATGCGCTCCATCGACTCGTTGACACCATTTTCTGCCACGATAGGAGCGAATATAGAAGCAATCTCCTCGGCACTCTTGGCGAGGATATATTCATGGTTAAACCATATACCCTTTTGATAGTCGAATCTCGCTCCTGCCTTGCTACATTTAGTGATGTCGAAGAGTTCGGCGAGCTCGTCGATTGAATACATCTCTCTTTCCGTACCAGGGTTCCATCCCAAGAAAGCAAGGAAATTGATGACCGCCTCGGGGAAATATCCGCTTTCGCGATAACCCGATGACACCTCTCCTGTCTTTGGGTCGTGCCATTCGAGTGGGAACACGGGGAAGCCCAGTCGGTCGCCGTCGCGCTTACTCAGTTTGCCTTTTCCCTCAGGCTTGAGCAGCAATGGCAGATGGGCAAATCTTGGCATTGTGTCTTCCCATCCGAAAGCCTGATATAGCAAGACGTGGAGCGGTGCACTTGGCAACCACTCCTCACCACGAATCACGTGGGTTATCTCCATTAGATGGTCGTCCACTATGTTGGCGAGATGATATGTCGGCAGTTGGTCGGCACTCTTGTATAATACCTTGTCGTCGAGGATGTCGCTCATTATTCTCACGTTGCCACGTATGAGGTCATCCACATGCACAGCCACTCCCGGTTCGATCTTGAATCTCACCACATATTGGTTGCCTTCGGCAATAAGTCGGTCCACCTCTTCTTTAGAAAGAGTGAGCGAGTTGCGCATCTGCATGCGTGTAGTGGCGTCGTATTGGAAATTCTGTATTTCTGCGCGCTTAGCCTCGAGTTCTTCTGGCGTGTCGAATGCTATGTATGCTTTCCCGTCCTCAAGCAATTGGTTGACATATTTCTTGTATATGTCTCTGCGTTCGCTCTGTCGGTAGGGTCCGTAGTTACCACCGAAGGATACACCCTCGTCGAATTTTAATCCGAGCCATTTGAATGATTCGATGATATATTCCTCAGCTCCGGGCACAAACCTGTTGGAGTCTGTGTCCTCGATTCTAAACACAAGTTCGCCACCGTGCTGGTGGGCAAACAAATAATTGTAGAGGGCCGTTCTGACGCCTCCGATATGCAATGCCCCCGTAGGGCTTGGTGCAAATCGCACCCTTACTTTTCTCTCTGTCATACTGACCAAATCATATAATATTTGTGCAAAAGTACAAATAATTTTTGATTTATCGTTCATTTTTCTCAATTATTCTTTGTCAATTCGATTTTTTTTTGCATTTTTGCACTGTCAAACCAGATATAAGGACAAAATTATGAGTTTATCCGTATTGAAAGACGACTATTCATGGCGCGACTTTTGGGTCAAGACTGGTATATCAATTCTCACTATTGCTATCATCTGCTGGATGATGCCGAGAGACGGAAGTACCAATTTACGGTGCGAGCAAGGTAAGCCTTGGCGCCTGTCCGACCTCACCGCCCCTTTTGACTTCCCCGTCTATAAGTCCGACGCGACGATGAAGATGGAGAGGGATAGTATTATGCAAGCCTACGAACCATATTATAATTATAATAAGGATGTTGAGGCAGTGAATGTCAGTAAGTTTGTGTCCGACTACTCCGAGGGTATCCCCGGTGTGCCCGACGATTATATCAGTATCATTGCCAATCGCCTTCACGGGTTGTATAAAGTGGGAATAATTGGCACTGCCGATATTGCCCAGATGAACAATGACACCACTCGCACCTTTCTTCTTGTCAATGGCAAGAATGCTGTGCCAGTGGTCCTCGGTCAGGTGCTGTCCACCAAGGCTGCTTATGAGTCGCTCTTCCTCGACAAATCGATGGAAGCCTATCGTTCTGCCCTTCAGAAATGCAATCTCAACGAGTATATACAAGCAAATATCGTGTATGACAAGCAGCGCAGTGAGTCAACGCTTGCCGATATGCTTGCGAGTGTGCCCCTTGCTATGGGTGTAGTGCAGAAGGGTCAGAAGATTATCGATCGTGGAGATATTGTGGATGAATATACCTACAGGATTATCGAATCTTTGACGAAGGAGTATGAGAAGCGCCAGACAGATGAGGTGCAGGTGAGACTTACCATCATGGGTCAGACCATATACGTGTCTATGCTCATCATCTTCCTCACTGTTTATATCTCCCTATTCCGCAGGGATTACTTTGAGAAACCGCGTAGTGTGGCGATGCTCTATGCTCTTATCATCTTATTCTCAGGCATCACGGCCTTGCTTGTGCGCAACACCATAGGTCATGTGTATATCATTCCTTACGCCATGGTGCCAATCTTTGTGAGAGTGTTCATGGATTCTCGCACGGCATACTATTCACATTCCATCATGGTTTTGATATGTGCCTGCATGCTCCAGCATCCCTTCGAGTTTATCATCATCGAGACGGTGTCGGGACTTGCTGCCATCTATTCACTCCGCGAATTGCAATATCGCTCGCAACTGTTTAAGACGGCATTTGTGGTAACACTCGTGGCAGTCACGATGAATTTCTCCTACGATCTCATCCGCTTGTCGGCATTGGAGGAACTCGACTACAGTCCTTACAACTATCTGGTGGTCAATGGTATGTTGCTCCTCTTTGCCTATCCTTTATTGTATATCATCGAGAAGGCTTTCGGTTTCACCTCCGACATATCCCTCATTGAATTGTCGAACACCAATAATCCTCTGCTTCGTCGCATGAGTGAGGTGGCTCCAGGCACATTCCAGCACTCCATCCAGGTGGGCAATCTTGCTGCCGAGATAGCTAATAAGATTGGGGCAAAGAGCCAACTGGTGCGCACGGGTGCTCTGTATCACGACATCGGAAAGATGCTTAATCCCGTTTATTTCACCGAAAACCAGTCGGGAGTGAGTCCTCACGACAATCTCTCCGAGATAGAGAGTGCGTCGATGATCATCAGCCATGTTACCGAGGGTCAGAAGATGGCCGAGCGATACAATCTGCCCAGTGTCATTCGCGATTTCATCTCCACCCATCATGGTCAGGGCAAGACGAAGTATTTCTATATAAAATATAAGAACGCCCATCCAGATGAGGATGTGGATGAGTTGCTCTTCACTTATCCCGGTCCTAATCCCTTTACCCGCGAGCAAGCCATACTGATGATGGCCGACTCGGTTGAGGCCACGTCGCGCTCGCTCAAGGAGTATTCAGAGGCGAGCATCCGCAATATGGTCAACACTCTTATCGACGGGATGGTTGCCGACGGATTCTTCCGCGAGTGTCCTATCACTTTCCGCGACATCACTTATTCCAAGACTGTGCTCATCGAGAAACTCAAGACCATCTATCACACTCGCATCAGCTATCCAACCCTGGATAAAAATTGAAATTAAATAGTTAATTAAACATAATTATATAGGCAAATATACGGAAATTCCGAACAATTTTACTACCTTTGCGGCGAATTTTTGAAAATATTTGTTTATAAATGAAGAAGATTAGATTAATCTGCCTCTCAGTGATGACGGCAGTATCTGCAATGAATGTTTGGGCAGGAGGTCTGCTCACAAACACCAATCAAAGTGTAGAGTTTTTGAGAAATCCGGCTCGCGATGCAGCAATCGGTATCGACGGAGTATATAGCAATCCCGCCGGAGTAGTGTTCCTCGGCGAGGGTATCCATCTCTCGCTCAATCTCCAGAACGCCCATCAGACGCGTACTGTAGAGAGTGCGTTCCCTCTTTTCCCCTTCAATGCCAACAATCCTGGTAGCGACCTTCATAAGTTTGAGGGCAATGCCGATGCCCCAATCATTCCCTCGCTCCAGGCAGCATACAACAAGGGCAATTGGAGCTTCCAGTTTGGATTTGCCATCACTGGTGGAGGTGGAAAATGTGAGTTCCCTTATGGTCTCGGTTCATTCGAGCGTGTGGTAGGCGGACTTACCTCTTTTGCCCCAACCCTCAATGGTCTTTATCAGACACTCGGTGCTGTTGGTATTCCTGGTATGGCCGACCATCAGATGGGCAATAAGTATAAGTTTGACGCATATATGCGTGGTCGTCAGTATTACTATGGTTTTACTCTCGGAGCTGCTTATAAGTTCAACGACAATCTCTCGGTGTATGGAGGATTGAGGATGCTCTATGGTTCGGCCAACTACTATGGATATGTGAAGGACATTAACATCGAGCACATCAATGCCGAACAGTCGGAGATGGTGAATGCCTCAAAGCATTTTACCGAATTGGCTGCTACGCTCAATCAATATGCGGGAGCGATGGAGCAGATGGGTAATGCTGCTGTGGCTCAGCAACTTGCAGGCGCTGCTCAGCAGGTCACTGCACTCGCAATTGGTTCGCAGGACATTGAGCTCAACTGCGACCAGACTGGATGGGGAGTGGCTCCCATCATCGGTGTGGATTACAAGACAGGCAAGTTGAATCTTGCGGCAAAATATGAGTTCAAGACTCGTATGAGACTTAAGAATCGTTCTGCCAACAGTGAGAGTGCAGCAGGCATAGAGATGCTGAATAAGTTTGCCGACGGAGGTAGTGTGGCAGAGGATTCTCCCGCCCTTCTCACAGTGGGAGCACAGTATGAGATACTTCCTTCACTGCGCGTGATGGCTGGTTGGCACCACTATTTCGATCAAGACACGAAGCAGTGGACAAAGGAGATGCTCGACGACTCAAATGAGTATCTGCTCGGTGCTGAGTGGGACATCAACAAGATTGTCACAATAAGTGCCGGTGGACAGCGTACTCAATATGGCATGAAGGATGCGGGCATGAACGACATTTCATTCAACGTCAACTCGTATTCATTCGGTTTTGGAGTGGGTGTGAACGTCAGCGATAAGGTGAAGCTCAATGCGGCTTACTTCCAGACGCTCTACGACGACTATAACAAGGTTACAACCGAGTCGCCACGCGTGAGCGACTCCTTCACTCGTACCAATCGCGTCATCGGTCTTGGTGTTAATTTTACATTGTAAGATTTTAATATATACAAAAGATTCTATCATGCAAATTCCCCTTTGGCAGTGATGTCGGAGGGGATTTTTGTGTTTAAATATACTCTGCTTCTCCGTATCTCTGTGTGGTCAAATATCTCCCCAAAAGTAAAAATGTCCTAAATATTTATATGTATATTTGGAGATTACTAAATTTTTTCCTACTTTTGCAGATAAATAACTCGACAACAACAAAAAATAATTAATACAAAATAAAAAACGCTTATGAAAAAGATACTCCTTTTCGTGTTCTATATCGCTATCAGCTGCCATGTCAGCACAGTGAAGGCACAAGGCAATGCCGACGCATTAATGAAACAAGGTCAGGAATTCATGGCCAACAAGGAATATGTGAAGGCACGCAGCACATTCTTGCATGCATTTAATGCCTTTGTGGCAAAGGGACAAAGCGACAAGGCCACTTACTGCGGAACCAGGGTGGCTTCGCTTTACTATCGCGAGAACTACTACAAGGAGGCTTTCGACATATTGAGGGCTGCCGACCAGTGCATCGTACAGGGTGAGCAGAGAAACAACTCCCAGCGCCCCGACCTCCGCTATGCCACCACCAAGGAGCGCCTTCAGATGTACACCCGAATGCGCAAGGCTAGTAGTGCTGCTGAGCAGATTAGCCGTCTCGACGCCTACGCCAATGCTGCTGCCAACGACTCGCTGAATAAAGACCTGCTCTACACCAAGGCCAGTCATTACTACACCTTCGGCATGACCGCCAAGGGTGATGAGGCTATCGACCAGCTCATCAAGGAATATCGTGAGGCAAAGCAATATGACAAAGTCATCGACACCTATCGCACCCTCATAGGTATAGCACGCAAGAGTGGTAATGCCGCCATGACCTCGCGCACGTACGAACAATATATTATATGGAAGGACTCTGTGAAGGTGCTCAAGGCTCTCGACGAGATTAATGCCTTGAAGAAAGAATGTAGCGAGAAGCAGACAACCATTGACGACAAGGAAAGTTCGTTGCGCAACCGTCAGTATGTCATTGTTGCACTGTGTATTCTATCCGCTATCCTCGCCGGTGCACTCATCTTTGGAGCTATCGTCCTCGTGCGTTTCATCCTCCTCACTCGCAAGCAGAAGAAAGCTATTGAGGTGGCTCGTGAACATAACGAGCAGAAGAGCCGTTTCATACGCAATATATCCGCACAGATATCACCCACACTCGACAAACTTGATCCGAAGTTACCGCCCGTCAAGGCTCTCAATGGCTTTATGGCCCATATCGAGGAGATGTCGCAGTTGGAGGATACAGTGGCTGAGCCTTGCGAGATGGAGGAGAGGAATATATCAGCTTTCTGCGACTCTGTTGCCAAGAAGATGGAAGGCAAGATTGCCAACGGAGTCAATTTTGTTGTCAACGCTCCAAAGCTCAGTATGAAGCTTAATGCCGACATGCTCGAGCGCATTCTTCTCCATCTGCTTGATAATGCCGCCTATTACACTCCCGCAGGTGGCAAGATAACTCTCGAATACAAGAAGCGTGGAGCGCACACCCATCAGTTTGTGGTAAGCGACACTGGCTCAGGAATCCCCGAGGACAAGCGTGCCGACCTCTTCAAACCCTTTGCCGCTGTTCACGACCTTACCGAGGGCGACGGACTTGGTCTTCCCATCTGCTCGCTGATGGCTACCCGCATGAATGGCACTCTCTCCCTCGACGAGTCATACACAAAGGGAGCGCGCTTCGTTCTCGAACTGCATGCTTAATATAGGAATTGGCAGAACGCCGGAGAATATTGCCGCCAACCCTTCAATTTTCATTCTTCTTAGCCTTTTTGTTGAATCTCCATGTGAGCCTCATCATGCAATAGCGGGGGATGACGTTGTAGAAGGTTTGGGTCATACCCTGGGCATTCACGTAGTGACGGGCATTGCTCAGTTGACCGAGGATATCGAGGGCGTCAAACTGCAAGAGGAGATTGCCCTTGAAGAATCGCTTTGTCAATCGGGCATTCCACAGGAGTTCGTCGGTGTTCATATCAGATGACGAATAGCCTCGTCGCTGAAACATAGTGAGATCGGTGGCGATTTGCATGTTCCAAGGCAGCTCTATCTGAGTGGCAAGACCGTAGTTGAAGTCGGTGACATCGATGGGGACGAAATTCTCGCGGTTGCCCGTTGAGTGGCGATATGTGATGTCGCCCTTCAGGCTTGTCTCCATCTTGTCGGATGCCCGCCATGTGAGTCGCAATCCGTTTCCGATGTTATGTGTGTTCACCACCGAGCGTGTTGCCTTCACAATCTCTGCGGTATTATAGCCATCTCCATTTATAGAGCCGTTGAGGTCAACGTTATGCATATATTTATAGGATGGCTTTACCTTCAGTCGCCATTTGTCGCTCTTCACCAAGGGGAAGTCAACCTCCGAGTTGAAGTCTATGTTCCAGTTGCCGTTCACGTTCTCCGGCTTTGCGGTTGTCTTGCCCGTGGTGCGGTTATACACAGTTCCCATGGCGATGGCGTTCTGCGTTACAGACATGTTCATGCTTGTGTTAAACAAGGTCTTGCCCCATCTGTTGGCATAATATGACGAAATTGTATGGAAACGCATGTCCTTAAGGTCAGGATTTCCGAGTGTTATGTACAACGGATTACTGTTGTCGATCAACTGCAACTTCTGTTCGAGTGGGGCAATGTTTTTGTTTGAAAAATACGCAATCCTGAAATTCATGCCTTTTTCATAGTTTTGCAGCATAAAAATCATGTTAGTTTCCCACGCCCATTTGTTGTCTGTCATAGTGGTGTCTGTTTGGTTGCTGATGTAATGCAGGCGGTTGTTTGTATTGGAGAAACCGAAGCGTGACATAAACACTAGAAACACTCCATTCTTTAACCATTTGTCATACTGGTATTGAAACTTAGGAGTAATAATGTCCTCATTATTCTTCCTCCATTTGCTGTTGTCTCTGTCCATTGCCTCTTCCATTCTCTCCATCGACGGCAATGTGCCAAGCTCTCCGTCGAAGTCTTTTAGTCTGTTCAGCAGATATAGTGAGCGGTTGTCCTTCAAACTGGTGTGTTGATATTTCATTCCGGCATATATAGAATGGTATCTCTCTTTGCCAAGCCTGCAACCCAATAAGCCTTCGATGCTAAACTCCTGCTTTGTTGATTTTGTGGCGTCGTACCTGTTGCGGCGGTCGTCCTGATCACTGCCCTTTTGTGGATATTCAAGCAGATAATGGTCGAAGTTGTCATTCTTCTCTTCATTGTAATTATGTTCCCAATTAAGGTCTATGTCGATTCTGTCGTTATATTTTGGTGACGCATGCAGTGAACTCCACGTCTGTGACGTCATAGTGTGTCCGTCGCCCTTTGAATGGGTGAGGTTGCGTGTTATGGCATACTTGCGTAGCAGTGAGCCGGCATTAGGATTGAGTATGCTGTCTGTCCAATTTTCGCCCAGTCTTTCCCCAATGTCCTCAAGGAATGTTGCACTTGCGCCTTGGGCGCCGTTGCTCCTGTCCTGATATTTTATTTCATTTTGGAAATTAACGTAGATGTTTTTAAGTCCCATAAAACTCCTTTGCGACAAGAGGTACAAGCTATTGTTCATTGACAAGTCGAGGTTCTTGCCAAACGAGTTGTTCACGCTTCTGCCATAAGTGTTGCCCGACTCAAGAAAACTCTCGTTGACGCTGTGGCTGTCGTTTTCGCTGTCGGTATATTTCAGTCTTCCCGAACCGTTGTAACCCATTGTCAAACCGTCTTTTTCGTTCTCATATTTGCCCTCAATGCCAAGGTCGTAGAGGGTCATGAGTCCTTGTG
>SAMEA3663103__coassemble_991_pt1 | contig 10535 bp, 7 predicted proteins | sample SAMEA3663103__metabat2_low_PE_014 | metagenome-assembled genome bin SAMEA3663103 (sample SAMEA3663103) | pig gut metagenome | biome: pig gut; feature: pig-associated habitat; material: faeces | place: France | collected 2012 | reverse complement strand
ATCGGACAAGAATGAAAAAGTGGACTATAGAAGACTCGAAAGAGCTCTACAACATCAATGGTTGGGGCACCTCCTATTTTGGTATTAATGAAGAAGGTGATGTCTATGTCACACCTTGTAAGAACAACACCCAAATCGACATCCGTGAAGTGATGGACGAACTGGCGCTTCGTGACGTCACTACACCTGTGCTTTTGAGATTCCCGGACATTCTCGACAATCGTATCGAGAAAACTAGCAGCTGCTTCAAAAAGGCTGCCGAGGAATATGAATACAAGGCTGAAAACTTTATAATATATCCGATTAAGACCAATCAGATGCAACCGGTGGTCGAGGAGATTATTAGTCATGGACGAAAGTTTAACCTCGGTCTTGAGGCGGGATCCAAACCCGAACTCCATGCGGTTATTGCTGTGCAATGCCAAAGCGACTCGCTCATTATCTGCAATGGATATAAGGACCAAAGCTATATCGAACTCGCTCTCCTCGCTCAGAAGATGGGCAAGAGGATCTTCATTGTGGTCGAGAAACCTAATGAACTGGAACTGATTGCACGCGAGGCAAAAAAACTGAATGTCAAGCCTAATCTCGGTATTCGTATCAAACTGGCTTCTTCCGGTAGTGGCAAATGGGAGGAAAGTGGGGGAGATGCTAGTAAGTTTGGACTCACCAGCACCGAACTCCTTGAGGCGCTCGAACTCCTCGACAAGAAGGGGATGCGCGACTGCCTCCGTCTGATACACTTCCATATCGGTAGCCAGATAACTAAGATTCGTCGTATTCAGGCTGCTTTGCGCGAGGCATCGATGTTCTATGTACAGCTCCACAAGATGGGATATAATGTGGATTTCGTGGATTGCGGCGGTGGACTCGGTGTTGACTATGATGGCACTCGCTCTCCCAGTAGCGAGAGTTCGGTAAACTACTCCATCCAGGAGTATGTCAACGACTGTATCTATACTTTCGTCGATGCTGCCAACAAGCACGAACTTCCTCATCCTAATCTTATCACCGAGAGTGGACGCTCACTTACTGCCCATCACTCGGTACTCGTCATCGACGTTCTCGAAACGGCTTCTCTGCCCGAGATGCCCGAGGAATATGAGCCTGATGAGAACAGTCATCAGTTGGTCAAGGACCTCTATGATATCTGGGATAATCTCAATCCGCGCTCTATGCTCGAGGACTGGCATGATGCCGAACAGATTCGTGAGGAGTGTCTCGACCTCTTCACCCACGGACTCGTGGATCTTAAGACTCGTGCCGAGATCGAGAGTATGTACTGGAGTGTATGCCATGAGATAAATATCCTGGCAAAGCATCTCAAGCATACTCCTGAGGAATTGATGAATCTAGACAAACTGCTTGCTGACAAGTATTTCTGCAATTTCTCGCTCTTCCAGTCGCTGCCCGACTCATGGGCTATCGACCAACTCTTCCCGATTATGCCTATACAAAGGCTCAACGAGCGACCCACACGCAGTGCAACGCTTCAGGATATCACTTGCGACAGCGACGGAAAGATTGCCAACTTCGTCACCAATCGCAACAACTCTCATATCCTGCCCGTTCACACCCTGCGCAAGAGCGAACCGTATTATCTCGGTGTGTTCCTCGTGGGAGCTTATCAGGAGATTCTTGGTGATATGCACAATCTCTTTGGCGACACCACTGCCGTCCATGTCAGTGTGAAGGACGACCACTATCACATCGACCAGGTGATTGATGGCGAGACCGTGGCTGAGGTGCTCGACTATGTGCAGTACGACCCCAAGAAACTTGTGCGACAGTTGGAGATATGGGTCACTAAGAGTGTCAAGGCTGGTAAGATAACTCTTGAGGAGGGCAAGGAGTTCCTCTCTAATTATCGTTCAGGTCTATATGGATATACATATTTAGAATAATTATGGATATTATTAATATTATAAAGGTAGGAGGGGCAGTTGTAGAGGATGAAACTCAACTGTCCCGTCTTCTTTCCGATTTCTCATCGGTAGAAGGCAAGAAAGTGCTTGTTCATGGAGGTGGACGTCGTGCTACCAAGGTGGCTGCACAACTTGGTATAGAAACAAAAATGGTGAATGGACGTCGTATCACCGACGCCGACATGCTCGAAGTGGTCACAATGGTGTATGGCGGTCTCGTCAACAAGAATGTGGTGGCAAAACTTCAGGCTGCTGGTGTCAATGCCCTTGGTCTTACAGGTGCCGATGTCGATGTCATCCGCTCCCACAAGCGCCCCTTGAAAAACGGCATTGACTATGGTTTTGTGGGGGATGTGGATAAGGCCGACGGCCATATGCTATCTACCCTCATCGAGGCTGGCATCACTCCCGTCATGGCACCACTCACCCACGACGGACAAGGTAATATCCTCAATACCAATGCCGACACCATCGCTGCCGAAACGGCTAAGGCTCTTGCTCCTTATTATGATGTCACTCTCACTTTCTGTTTTGAGAAAAAGGGTGTCCTGTCTAATCCGGATGACGACGATAGTGTCATTCCTGTTATCACACGCGACGACTTCAATCGTTATGTCGCCGACGGAACGATTGCCGGCGGTATGATTCCCAAGATTGAGAACGCCCTCGATGCCATCCAGGCGGGAGTGAACAAAGTGGTCATCACCAAGGCTGATGCCCTCGGACAAGACTCCGGAACTGTTATTATCTAATTTATATATTTTAACATAATCAAGTGTAACAAAACCCCTTTTCAATCGTCTTCCAAATAGAGAGATGGAAAAAATCAGCTTTCGCAACGATATCCTGCCGCTGAAGAACAAACTCTTCAGATTGGCTCTCCGCATCACTCTCAACAACGCGGAGGCAGAGGATATTGTTCAGGAAACACTGATAAAGGTGTGGAAAAAGCAAGACTCTTGGAATGAGATAGAATCCATTGAGGCCTTCTGCTATTCCATCTGCCGAAATCTCGCTCTCGACCGTATAAAACGCGCCGACAATTTCAGCGAGAGTCTTGATGAGACACAATATATGGCAGCCGACACATCTTATTCATCCAACCCGGAAGTGATGGTGCAAATGAGCGATAGAGTGAAACTCGTAAAACACCTGATCGACCATTTGCCGGAGAAGCAAAAAAGCGTCATTCAGCTCAGGGACTTCGAGGGCAGGAGCTACAAGGAAATTGCAAATGTAATGCAGATGACCGAAGAACAGGTGAAAGTCACTTTGTTTAGGGCTCGACAAACGATTAAAAAGAAATTTTCAGAAACAGATGATTATGGACTATAAGTATATTGAACAGTTGCTCGAACGCTATTGGGATTGCGAGACCACCAATGAGGAGGAATCAATCCTGCGCACCTTCTTTAGCCAGAAGGACGTACCTGCACGACTTCTAAAATACCGCAGTCTGTTTGAATATCAGAAACAGGCAGCCAGCGAATCTCCTCTCGGAGATGATTTCGACAAGAAGGTGCTTGCTGCCATCTACGACGACATTGAGGATAATCCAAAGGTGGTGAAGGCCAAGGTGGTGTCATTCGGTTCTTATCTCAAACCGATCTTCAAGGCTGCTGCTGTCGTGGCTATGGTGCTCACCATAGGTGATGCCGCTCAATGGTCGATGGGTTATAGACCCCAGGAATCGGCAGCACCGCAGATGCTTGCTGCCGACACTGCAAAAATCGGCAACGGAATGGTTACGGCTGGTGTCGATCAAACGGTCAGCGACTCTATTGCCGTCAAGAGTATCAAGACGATGTCCGACTCGATAAAGCCCGAGATCGCCGTTGAGCACAACATTAGATAATTTCTATGCTTTCTCTATAATATTAAATCATGTTTAGTAAAACAAAAAAGAAACTGTGAAGTTTCTGTTCTCTCAAATTTTTCATAACATACTAACATTGTAAGGGGTCGCTAATTTAGCGACCCCTCTTCTTTGTCCATATATTCAATTGGAATAGAGCCGGAATAAAAATACACATCGAGAATACCACACTCATCCACACCGCCTTCTCATTTCCTCCAAATATATCCACCAGTTTTGTCTCATCCCCGGGATAAGCCACAGTCATAAGATAAGCCACTGTATTATTAGCCCAATGGAACACCACCCCGGGCACTATGCTCCCCGTCCTAATATACAGCCATCCCATCAGCCATCCCATCAGAAAAGCATGTGGCATCTGGGCAGGATTGGCATGCACAAGTGCAAACATTACCGCTGATATACATATCGCTCCCCATTTACTCCTCATCCCTGAAAGTAGCTTTCTCAATATAGCTCCTCTGAACACCACCTCTTCCACCACGGGCGCCAACAATGCTATCACAAAATATCCCCCTGGTGTGGAGATTATCTTTTGCAATGTCTCTCCGGCTGTGTCGGGCAATGCGGGCATCTGCTCCTGCAGCCACACCGACGGTATCACCACTCCCAGGGCTGCCACTGCACTCCATATCAGCGTTGCCCATGGCTTCTGCTGGATGTAGCTCTTGCTGACCGGTGTCCATTTCCTCCAAAGGAATAATATCAGGGTGATGATACTTGCCGTGGCGGATATTGCCACCAGCATTATCGGGTCGTCGGGCTGCAATCCGAATGGTTTGCCCAATAATGTTCCAAATGATACTATTATCTGTATGGCGGCGAAAGCCACCAAATACAGTATCACGTCATAAGCTGTCTTTTTCATTGTTCTATATTGTTCAAATCTTTGTTCAATTGTTCTACAAGTGCCTCGGGCGAATCAAATTTCCGCTCTTCGCGTATTTTTCTGAGGAAGGCTATTCTGAGCGTGGAGCCATATAGATTGCCGGCGAAGTGGGGGATATGCACCTCGATGGTGGTGGCTGTACCGTTGAATGTAGGGCGCGTACCGATATTTAGCATGGCTCTCTCGCGGTTGATGTCTCCCGCCTGACTCCACACATCTACTGCATACACACCATTGGCTGGTATCAGTTTGCTGCTGTCGTCGGGACGGATGTTGGCGGTCGGAAAACCGATTGTCCTTCCAATATGCTCGCCACCCACAACGGTGCCTGTCAACTGGTATTCCCTTCCCAAGCATCTCGTGGCGTCTTCTATCCTGCCTTCCTTCAGCATTCGTCTTATCGACGACGAACTCACATTGTTGCTGCCGTCGGTCAGTTCCTCACCCTTAATCACCTCGATACCTATTTCCTTGCCGTATCTCACGTAGTCCTCAAATCCCTCACTTCGGTTATGCCCAAACCGGTTGTCATATCCTGTCACGAGTATGCTTACTCCCATTTTTTCTTTGAGTGTATGCTGCATAAAGTCGTGTGCCGACTGGTTTGCCATCTCCCTGTCGAAGTGTAGCACCTCACATCTGTCGATGCCCGTAGCTTCCAGCAACTGGTTTTTTTCCTCAAGGGTGGTCAGCATCTCCGGGCACCATTCCGGTTGCACCACTTGTCGTGGATGTCGGTCGAATGTGATGACACACGACTCCACGCCTCTCTCCCTCGCCACCTTCTTCAGCATATTTATAAGGTGGCAATGTCCTATATGCACTCCGTCAAAAAATCCTATTGTCGCAATCATATTACTTTTTTAACCTCCCCACAGCCCTCAGCAGTTCGCCGAATATAAACACTGGCGATGTCCCTATGATAATCCACATCCAAGTCTCGAGGTCGAGTGGGGTAGTGCGGAACATCTTACCACCGAATTCCACTATCACCCATTGTCCCACAAGGATGATAGCCAGCACCAGCAGCAGTCCCTTGTCGGCCATCAGACGATGGAAAGCCGTGCGGCAGCCACCGAGTGTCTTGGCATTCAGCAGGTTCCACCATTGCAGCATCACGAATATCGTGAAGAATATCGTGAGTTCCCTCGGCGATACTCCCGCCACTCTCTCAAAATACCATAACAGGGCGAACATCAGTCCGAAGAACAATAATCCCACAATGGATATTGCCCATCCAATAGTGCGGTTGATGATGAAGTCGGTTTGCTTCCTGGGTTTCTTTCTCATCACGTCACTCTCCGGCGGCAGCGACGCAAGCGCCATTGCCGCAAAGGTGTCCATGATAAGGTTCACCCATAGCATTTGGGTGATGGTGAGGGGCAGTTCGGTGCCGATAAACGAGCCTCCTAACACGAGCAGCAGGGCAGTCACGTTCACCACCAACTGGAAGAAGATAAACCTCTGTATGTTGCGGTATAGCGAGCGTCCCCATTGCACTGCACTCACGATACTGCCAAACGAGTCGTCGATGAGTGTCATGTCGCTTGCGTTCTTCGCCACACTCGTTCCCGAACCTAATGACAGTCCCACGTGGGCGTGATTCAGCGCCGGTGCATCGTTGGTGCCGTCGCCAGTCACTGCCACCACCTCTCCGTGCTTCTGCAGCATGTTCACCAGTCGTTGCTTGTCTGTGGGGCGGGCACGGCTCATCACCTTCAGGGCCTCCACTCTCTGATATGCCTCCTCGTCACTCAGCGAGGCAAAGTCGGGACCTGTTATCTGTGCTCCGTCGGGAATGTCGTCATGCCATATTCCTATCTGTCGTGCTATCTCGATGGCGGTGGCAGATGTGTCGCCAGTCACTATCTTCACGTCTATTCCGGCCTTTGCGCACTCCCTCACTGCCCCGGGCACTTCCTCTCTCAGGGGGTCGCTGATGGCAGCAATGCCCTGCAATGTGAGAGCCTTCCCACTGGTTTTCAGGTCGAAGGTGGATGTGTCTCCACTGATTTCCATATATGCGAATGCCAGTGTGCGCATGGCTTGCATCTGATAGTTGAGCAACTGTTGCTGTATCTTTTGCATTTGCTCGTCGTCGATGGCACAATGGGCGGTAACTATCTCTGGAGCACCCTTCACCATCACGTATCTCTTGCCCTCTAGGTCGATGATTGTTGCCATGTGCTTATGTTCGGTTGAGAACGGCAACTGCCACACCACATTTCCCTTCTGGCGCAGAAGATTATAATCCTCTCCCTGGTCTTTAAGCCATAGCAGCAATGCCGCCTCGGTGGGATTGCCTATGGTGTTGTCGCCGTCCAGTTCGGCGGTCGAGTTCACTGCCATGGCAATGTCGAGCAGTTTTCTGTCGTCATATATTCCCATGTCTCCCACCTGCATCTTGTTCTGTGTGAGAGTGCCCGTCTTGTCGGTACAGATCACCGTCACTGCCCCCATTGTCTCGCAGGCATGCAACTTCCTCACAAGGTTGTTGCTTTTCAACATTCTCCTCATGTTCAGGGCAAGGGCAAGGGTCACTGCCATCGGCAGTCCTTCGGGCACTGCCATCACGATGAGCGTCACTGCCATCATAAAGTATTTCAGCACCACCTCTGCCATCTTCATGTATTCGGTGGAATGCCACAGGGGATTGGTCATGATGTCGTGACCGAGGAATCCCACGAATGCCAATACTGCCACTGCCGACCCAATCTTACTGATGAGCTTTGCCAGTCGGTCGAGCTGCATGTTCAATGGGGTCTTCACGGCAGTCATCTCGGTGGATTTCGTTGCCACCTTACCGATTTCTGTATTGTCGCCCACGGCAGTCACTTTCATCTTTCCGTGTCCGTTCATCACCATCGTCGAGCGCAATGCTACATTCGAGGGATAGGTGGCTCCGTCGTTCTTCACCTCCACAAACTTTGATATTATCGGTTCGCCTGTAAGGGTTGACTCATCCAACTGCAGGTCGGTGGTCTCAAACAGTGTTCCGTCGGCTGGCACCTCGTCGCCCACGGCGAGCACAACTATGTCGCCCACCACAATCTCCCTCCGTGGTATCTCCACCACATGTCCCTCTCTCACCACCTTCACGGGTTGTTCCTCTCCCAGGGCAGTGAGTTCCTCAAATCGCTTTGCGGCATCTCTCTCGAAATAGAATCCCACGGTTGTCGCGAAGAATATGGCTAGGAATATGCCTATCGCCTCCACGTAGTCATTCTCGATGACGGCAAGTCCCAACGATATGGCAGCTGCCACGAGTAGGATTTTGATGATAGGATCATTGTATTTTTCGAGATATAGCTTCCACATCGACGTGCGTTCAGGGGGAGTGAGTATGTTCTCGCCCCATCGTTGCCTGTTTTCTTCCACCTGTCCTTTCGACAGCCCTCTCACTTTATTTTCTTCTTTCATTACCCATTAATATTCTGATTTCAGATTGCAAAATTACTAATAATATGGGAGAAAATGAGAAAAATCGCTTATTTTTAGTCTTTTTTGCAAAAAATATTTGGTTTTTTGCCAAAATTCCCTTACCTTTGCACCCGAAATCATGCAACTGCCTCTATTTTGACAGTATCCAATAGTGTAGTTTTATGTTTTTCATCGGGCTTTTAGCTCAGTTGGTTAGAGCAACAGACTCATAATCTGGAGGTCCTAGGTTCAAGCCCTAGATGGCCCACCTTTTTTGAAAAGCACTTGCGATAGCTCGCAAGTGCTTTTTTCTTTTCAAACTTGGTCTTTTACAAACCATATTGGGCGGTTGGAGGATTGGATGTAAATCAACAATCGAAATTTTAATGCCATTAGAACACTCGAATCTTGTTACATTAGAACACCCGATCCTAATGTCATAAGAACACCCGATCCTAATGCCATAAGAACAGGGTATCCTAACGCTGGAAGAATAGCCCTTCCAGGGATTTATGGATCTCAGAGAGATTCCAGGATAATCCTCACCTGCCTCGCACTAAGGTTGCGGATCTTCTTGAAGTTGAAAGTTGAAAACCACTGCCGAGAGTTGAGAAGTTATAATTCAAGTTGGTCGAGCAGTGATACGTATGTTTTTATCGCATTAAATATTTCAGAAATACAGATATATTCATCGGCAGAGTGGGAGCGCGACGATTCTCCCGGACCGAGTTTTAATGACGGGAAGGGCATAAGGGCCTGATCGGAGAGGGTGGGGGAACCGAATGGGGTCATACCCATTGCCAGGCAACGCCTTACGATAGGATGCTCGGGGTCGATCCTTGATGAACTGAGGCGGAAAGAACGGGCATGGCACTCGCTCTTGAGATGCTTCTGAAGATATGAGAGCACAAACTCGTTGCGATAGAACTCATTGGTGCGGATGTCGATGGTGAAGTCGCATTTGTCGGGCACCACATTGTGCTGTGTACCCGCATTCACGATTGTCACGGTCATCTTCGTAGGTCCTAGCAGGTCGCTCGTGCGGCGAAACTGGTGGCTGCGTATCCATGCAATGTCGTCCATGGCGATATATAGGGCGTTCACTCCCTCATTGCGTGCGGCATGCCCCGACTTACCGTGTGCAGTGCAATCCACCACCATCAGTCCCTTTTCGGCTATTGCAGGCTGCATTCCCGTTGGCTCGCCTACAATAGCCACATCTATCTTGGGCAACAGGGGCAGGGCTCGCTCAAAACCGTTCTTGCCCGACACCTCCTCCTCAGCCGAGGCGAGATACACCATGTTATATTTGCGATCGCGACGGTCGAGGATGTCGAATACATGTAGCAGTGACACCAGTCCGCCACCGCAGTCATTGCTCCCGAGGCCATATAGCCGGTCGTAGGCAATGCCTGGGCGATAGGGGTCGCGCGTCCAGGTTGCAGCCGGTTTTACTGTGTCGATATGGGCATTGAGCAATAGCGTAGGCTTGCCCTCTTCGAAGTCATGGCAAAGGGCCCACACGTTGTTGGCCTCACGATGGGTGTCGAAGCCCATTTTGTCTATATAATCATGCATGATGTCGGCAGCCAAAGTCTCGTCGCGGCTTATTGACGGCGTTGCAATAAGTTGCTTGAGCAATCCTATAGCCCTCTCTGTATAATCGTTGTAGTTTATGTTCATCGTCGTTTTTGGGGACAAAGATAGTGCAAATTTTGCGGAATACAAAATAAAATCTTGAAAAGTTTTATTTTTATTCCCGAAATGCAGCCTATCTTATCAAAAGATACATAAAATTGCGCTAAATACAAAAAAAACTTGGATTTTGTTTTGTAGTTTGCTTAATTATTTGTATTTTTGCATTAAATTTTAAAATATATAGCGATGAAAGTGAATTGTCATCTATCAGTTTTGGTACACGAGCAGGCCAAGCAGTATGGCGACCGCGAGGAGATTATCTACAAGGAATTTGGCGGTTCTGAGTGGAAATCGATATCGTGGAACCAATTGTCGGATACTGTTAAGCAAGTGTCGAACGCATTGCTGAATCTCGGTGTGAAGGTTCAGGAAAACATAGGTATCTTTTCAAATAACTGTGCCCAATATTTGTATTGCGACTTTGGGGCATGGGGTGTAAGGGCTGTGACTATCCCATTCTATGCCACGAGCAGTGAGCAGCAGATACAGTTTATGGTGAATGATGCCTCTGTCCGCTTTCTCTTTGTGGGCGAACAGGAACAGTATGACAAGGCTCATCGCATCTTTGCCCTTTGTCCTACGCTGGAGCGTATCATCATCTTCGACAAGACGGTGCGTATCAGCAGTCACGACCCTAATGCCCTTTATTTTGAGGATTTCCTGAAACTGGGTGAGGGACTACCGAGACAGTCGGAGGTGGAGACTCTGCTGAAGCAGGCAAGTATGG
>SAMEA3663103__coassemble_956_pt1 | contig 10863 bp, 11 predicted proteins | sample SAMEA3663103__metabat2_low_PE_014 | metagenome-assembled genome bin SAMEA3663103 (sample SAMEA3663103) | pig gut metagenome | biome: pig gut; feature: pig-associated habitat; material: faeces | place: France | collected 2012 | reverse complement strand
CTCCTAGCGACCAACGGGAGCGATAACTCCTTAACTCCTTAACTCCCCAAAAGCTGAGTACATGAGAAACTTAGATTAAAGATATAAGAAATGAGCAAGTTAGTAATCAACAACTATGAGGATTTTGCCGCAATGCTCGGCAAGAATCTTGGTATTTCCGACTATGTGGAACTCTCTCAGGAGCGTATTAATCTGTTTGCCGACGCTACTCTCGACCATCAGTGGATTCATGTCAATCCCGAGAAGGCTGCCGTAGAGAGCCCATTCAAAACCACCATTGCCCATGGTTATCTCACGCTTTCAATGCTTCCATATCTGTGGAATCAGATTATCGAGGTGAATAATCTCAAGATGATGGTCAACTATGGTATGGACAAGATGAAATTTGGTCAGGCTGTCAAGTCGGGCGAGTCAATACGCCTCGTTGCCGACCTTGCTTCTATTGCCAATCTGCGCGGCACTGTGAAGGCTGAAATCAAATTCCGCATCGAGATCAAGGACCAGCGCAAACCGGCGCTTGAGGGCAACGCCTTGTTCCTTTACTACTTTGAAAATTGAAGATTGAAGATTGAAAATTGAAAATTGAAGATTGAAGATTGAATTGAGGCTGTCAAGCATCATAGTGAAGATAATATTGCCACTGGTGTTGGGAGGCGCAATATTGTATTGGATGTACCGGGATTTTGATTTCGGTAGCATCAGTCATGTGCTTCTCGACGAGATGAACTGGGGATGGATGCTGTTGTCGTTTCCCTTTGGAATATTGGCACAGGCATTCCGCGGATGGCGATGGCGTCAGACTCTGGAACCTATTGGTGAGAAACCACGCAGTACGGTGAGCATATATTCAGTGTTCCTGTCTTATGCCGCCAGCCTTGTCATCCCGCGTGTGGGAGAGTTTACCCGTTGCGGCGTACTCAAGCGCTACGATGGTGTGTCGTTCTCCAAGGCCCTTGGCACGGTTGTCACTGAGCGTGCCATCGACTCACTTGTCGTGGCGTGCTTCTCTGGGCTCACCCTCCTGCTGCAGTTGAACATCTTCAGTGTGTTCTTCTCACGTACGGGTACGAGCATGGAGTCTATCCTCAGCCGCTTCTCACTTATGGGATATTTCGTCACCGCCGTATGCGGTGTATCTGCACTTGTGCTGCTTCATTTCCTCCTCAAGAAGCTATCTATATATAATAAGGTAAAGGCCACTTTGGGCGGTATATGGCAAGGTGTTGTATCGCTGAAGAACGTAAGGAACATCCCTCTCTTCATCTTCTTCACCTTTGGCATTTGGGCAAGTTATTTCTTGCATTACTATCTCACATTCTTCTGCTTTGATTTCACATCGCAGTTGGGTATAGGTTGCGCAATGGTGACATTTGTGGTGGGTAGTATTGCAGTATTGGTGCCAACACCCAATGGTGCCGGTCCATGGCATTTCGCCGTCAAGACGATGCTCATCCTATATGGCGTTGCCGACCAGAACGCCCTTTACTTCGTGCTGATAGTCCACACTGTGCAGACGATGCTCGTCATCCTTCTGGGTATATACGCATGGGTGGCGCTGTCATTTCATTCTGTGAATAAGGAGATAAGGAGTTAAGGAGATAGGTAGTTAAGGAGTTAACTCCTAGCGACCAACGGGAGCGATAACTCCTTAACTCCTTAACTCCCCTATAATATAAAAAATAAATAAATAAAAAAAATTAAAGCCTATGGAAATCAAGAATCTACAGCCGGAATGTATCTGGCGCAACTTCGACGCACTGACACAAGTGCCTCGCCCCTCGGGACATCTCGATAAAGTGCAACAGTTCCTGCTCGACTTCGCCAAGCGCGTGGGAGTCGAGGCTTTCAAGGATGCAGCTAATAATATCGTGATGCGCAAACCAGCATCCGAGGGTATGGAAAACAAACCGGGAATCATTCTCCAGGCACACATGGACATGGTGCCGCAGAAGGCTCCCGACAGTACACATAACTTCGAGACCGACCCTATCCAAACCTATATCGACGAGGAAGGATGGGTGAGAGCAAAGGGCACTACACTCGGTGCCGACAACGGTCTGGGAGTGGCTGCCATCATGGCAGTGATGGAGGATAAGACTCTAAAGCATGGTCCTGTTGAGGGTCTCATCACGGCTGATGAGGAAACAGGGATGTATGGTGCTAACGACCTGCCTGCTGACGAACTTCACGGCGATATCCTGCTCAATCTCGACTCAGAGCACTGGGGCAAGTTTGTCATCGGTAGTGCAGGAGGTATTAACGTCACAGCCACACTTGATTATAAAGAGGTGGACACCGACCCCGAGGATGTTGCTGTAAAGGTTACTCTAAAGGGATTGCGCGGCGGACACTCAGGATTGGAGATCAATGTAGGTCGTGCCAATGCCAACAAACTCATGGTGCGTTTCGTGCGCGAGGCAATCGCCGAGTGTGAGGCCCGACTCGCCACATGGCATGGTGGCAACATGCGCAATGCCATCCCCTACAAGGCAGAGGTGGTGCTCACACTGCCCAAGGAGAATGTTGAGGCACTCAAGGAGATGGTGGATGAATGGCGCGACACATTCATCGACGAATACAAGGGAATAGAGAATGGTATTGAGTTCTTTGCAGAGGATGTTGAAGCCCCGAAGACACAGGTGCCTGTCGAGATTCAGGACAATCTGGTGGATGCCATCTATGCCGTTCACGACGGTGTGATACGCATGATCCCTGCCTATCCCGACGTAGTGGAGACATCCAGCAACCTCGCAATCATCGACATCGAGGGAGGCAAGACACTCATCAAACTTCTCCCCCGCAGTGCGCGCGAAGACATGAAGGATTATGTCACCACAATGATATCCAGTTGCTTCTCTATGGCAGGTATGAAGGTGGAGACATCTGGCAGCTACGGTGGTTGGGATCCCAATCCCGACAGTCCGCTTCTCGCCAAACTCATGCGCATCTACAAGGAGCAGAACGGTGAGGACGCTCTCGTGCAGATCGACCATGCCGGTCTTGAGTGTTCTATCATCCTGGGCAAGTATCCCCATCTCGATGTAGTCTCTTTGGGTCCTGACATCCGTTCACCTCACTCCACTAGCGAGCGTGCCCTTGCCAGTTCTGTTGAGCCCTTCTGGCGATTGCTCACTGCAGCGCTGGAGGATTGATGTATAATAAGGAGTTAAGGAGTTAAGGAGTTAAGGAGTTAAGCCAAATGTTGTTGCGCTTATATCCAATGCTCCAAACTAATGGCTTAACTCCTTAACTTCTTAACTCCTTAACTCCTTAACTCCTTAACTCCCCTTATTAAAATAGATCTAAATGTTAAAAAACTGTTACGAAGGAAAGATAATTCCTAATTCCTAATTCCTAATTCCTAATTTTTTATTACCTTTGCACCCGTAAACAAAAAAATAAAGTAAAAATGGACGATTATCACGCGGAAAACTTCAACAATTAAGGCGTGAGGATAAGGCAAGACGCCAATCCTCTTGCCCTCAAACATTTTGTCGAAAAAAAGTAAAATCGGATTGGAACAATGAAAACATTCTGGAACTACACCGGTGGCCTCACAACCATCAACGAATGGCAGCCCAACTGTTGGATACAGGTGACATGCCCGACAGAGGAAGACCAACTCTATCTCGAAAACGAGTTTAAGATACCCGACTATTTCATGCCCGACATCAGCGATACCGACGAGCGCGCACGCTACGAGTATGACGATGGTTGGATGCTTATCATTTTGCGTATCCCATACGTCAAGGAGATACGCTCGCGCACACCATATACCACCGTGCCGTTGGGTATTATCCACAAGCGCGATGTCACCATCACTGTGTGCTACTACGAAACCAACATGATGATCGACTTCGTCAGTTTCCAGCAGAAACGGGGTGAAGGATTCTCCGACTATGTCGATATGACATTCCGACTCTTCCTCTCCTCGGCAGTGTGGTATCTGAAACGACTGAAGCAGATAAACGGACTGATAGAAAAGGCAAAACGTAATCTCGACCGCGAGGTGAACAACGAGTCGCTCATCGGACTTAGCCGACTGCAGGATTCGCTCACGTATTTCATCACCTCTATTCGTGGTAACGAGACTCTTCTGTCGAAACTGAAGTTTAAACTACAGATCGACGAACTCGATGCCGACCTCATCGAGGATGTCAATATCGAGATGTCGCAGGCACGCGAAACCACCAATATTTACTCCAATATCCTTGAATCGACAATGGATACCTATTCGAGCATCATCAACAACAATATGAACACCGTGATGCGTACTCTCACCTCGGTGTCAATTCTGATGATGTTCCCCACACTCATAGCCAGTCTCTTTGGCATGAACCTCATCAACGGGATGGAAGCCAGCCCCTACGGATTTGTTACAGCATTGGTTATCTCAGTGGCAGTTTCTGGCCTGTTTTGGTGGATTTTTCGTCATAAAAGGCTTATTTAGGGGAAAAAATATAAAAAAACTTAATATTATTGCGCGGTTTCGATTTTTTTTACTAATTTTGTGGCAAATTCAATGATATAACTGAATCATTAACTAAAAGAAAGTTTTAATGGTGGACTCTGAAAACAACGCCCTCGAAATGGGCAAAACCGTATTTCCTTCCTACACGTCCAAGCGTGAGGTGCTCGACCGTGTGCGCGAATTGGCACATGCCGAGGAAGCTCCCGACAAGGATGAGGTGGACTATCTAAAGACTGCGTTCTACAAATTACACATCGCAGAGCGCGAGGCTAATTACAAGGAGTTTATTGAGAGTGGAGGCAATCCCGACAACTTCCAGATTCTTCCCGACGACCTCGAGGAGGCATTCAAGGCCGAGATGGGTGTCGTGAAGGAACGGCGCGCCAAACTATTGCGCGAGCAGGAAGAGGAGAAGGAGCGCAATATGCAGCGCAAGCTCGAGATAATCGACAAAATCAAGCTGATGGTCACATCGCCTGAGGATGCCGGAAAGTCATATCCCGAATTCAAGGCATTGCAGCAGGAATGGAAGGAGATAGGCTCTGTGCCGGCTTCCAAGGCCAACGAACTGTGGCGTAACTACCAGTTGTATATCGAGCAGTTCTACGATATGTTCAAACTCAATATCGAGGCTCGTGAATATGATTTCAAGAAAAACCTTGAGTTAAAGACCCACTTGTGCGAGGCTGCCGAGAAATTGGCCGATGAGCAGGATGTGATTAGTGCGTTCCATCAATTGCAGAAACTACACCAGGAATATCGCGAGATTGGTCCTGTGGCAAAGGATTTGCGCGAGCAGATCTGGACAAGGTTTAAGGCTGCCAGCACTGTCATCAACAAGCGCCATCAGCAGCATTTCGACGATTTGAGAGCCAAGGAGGAAGACAACCTCGCCCGCAAAACCGCCCTATGCGAAAAGGTGGAGGCAATCGCCGCCGAGGAAAACAAGGGGGCTGGTGATTGGGAAAAGCATACACAGCAGATTATGGACGTTCAGGCGGAATGGAAAACTATCGGTTTTGCTCCGCAGAAAATGAATGTTAAGATATTTGAGCGCTTTAGGGCTGCTTGTGATGATTTCTTCGGAAGAAAGGCACTGTATTTCCGCGAACTGAAGGAAATATTCAAGACTAATGCCGACAAAAAACGTGCATTGGTGGAGAAAGCCCAGGCATTGCAGGACAGCACTGATTGGAAATCCACTTCAGATAAGTTTATCGCTCTCCAGAAGGAGTGGAAAACCATCGGTATTTTGCCCAAGAAACAGGGCGACGTATTGTGGGCGGATTTCCTTGCTGCATGCAACCATTTCTTCGAGGCACGCAATGCTGCCACCGAAGGACAGCGCAATGAGGAGCATGTCAACCTCACTCATAAGCGCGATATAATTGAGAAGCTCAAGGCTCTCTTGGATACCGACGACGCTGATGCGGCCAATACCGCTCTTCAGGAGTTGGCCGAGGAATACAAGTCTGTGGGTCATGTTCCTTTCAAGGAGAAAGATAAGTTATATGATGAATATCATACCGTCATCAATAGCCTTCGCGACAAGTTTGGCATACTCCCGGGTAAGTCACGTCGCCAGGGCGGCAAGTCACGCCGTGGTGATAGTTCTCTCGACGAGCGCACGCGCCTGATGCGTCAGTATGATTCTCTCAAGAGTGAGATTCAAACCTATGAGAATAATATCGGCTTCCTCAGTGTGAGCAGCAAGAAAGGCAACAAACTCATCGACGACATGAATCGTAAGGTTGAGAAGCTTAAGGCTGAATTCGCCACTGTCAAGGCGCGCATCATTGCTATTGACAAGGAGAACGCTGCCGAGTAATAATTTCTCAAATATAAGGAGTTATGATGGGGAGTTATATTAAGGAGTTATAATGGGGAGTTAAAGGGCCATTAGTCTCAGCGCCCAGACATTTGGCACCTCATAACTCCCCTTCATAACTTCCCTTCATAACTCCCCCTAAAATAACTCCCCCTAAAATAACTCCCCCTTTACTCCTTCACCATCGCCTCGCATAGCCTCCTCTGTAGCACTCTCGCGTCGAGCACCGACATCTCACTGTCCATGATGGCAAAGGCAAGCGTATGCCCGTTACTGCCCTCGCAGAATCCGGCCAGCGAACTAATGCCGTAGGGGTGGGAGAGGGTGCCCGTCTTGGCACGAATCTTTCCGCGGAGCTTCGGTCCAGCCATCTCGCGCACCAGCGTACCGTCATTTCCTGATATCGAAAGGTTGCGGTTGAGAGATGCGCGGATGGCATCGTCTTTATAACCATATCTTAATATGGTGGTGAGCGCTATTGGCGACAGACGGTTATGAGTGCACAATCCGCAACCGTCGTGGATACACAGAGAAGGAGAGGTGAGTGATAGACTGTCGGCGAGAAAACGTCGCAGATAGTCCACACCAGCCGTCACCGGGTTACCCTTGGGATTCACCCTGCTGCCGATGGTGTATAGCATGGCAGTAGCCTGTGTGTTCGAACTGTTCTTCCACATCCTCTTCACCACATCATCAATCTGCCTACGGCTTACATATACGCATGTAAAACCTCTTGGCACTCTTTTCATCACAATCTGCGAGTCGGCCACGCTTACCCCGCAGCCTCTCAGCGATGCCTTGAGAGCCTTCACCACACGGTCGCCACCCTTGTAGAAGAGTCCGTACTTAGAGAATGTGAGGTCCCATGGATACCAGTGTTCCTCGCTCTTCACAGGTTCAGTGATATGCAGATCCACTATAAGTTTCCCTCCAATTTTTCTCACTCCCTTTTGCCTTATTGCCTTTGCAAAGACATTCAGGTCAGGAACCATCAGTTGCGGGTCGAGCCCAGCACGAAACGCCACGTCACCGTTAAGCCTTCCCTCATTCCCCACAGAGCCCCGCATAAAAATGCCGGTCCAGTAGTGATAGTCCGCACCCAGCAGTTTCAGTCCCGCCACCCCCGACAGCAGTTTCATGCACGACGCCGAAGGCAGTGCGAGAGTGTCATTACAACCATAAACATCCTTGTCGGCAGTGATGTCATATACGTGGAAAGCAAATTTCCCCTCTGGTCGCTGCATGGCTGCAAAATCCTTTAGCCTACTTACGAGAGCAGTATCCACAGTAGCCTCTTCCTTCACCATTTCCTCCTTTCCCTTATCCGGTCCCTCCTCGATATTATTATCCGAGCATGCCTTCACGCCTAGTATAGAGCCTACGATAGCAATAGAGATTAAAACTATTCCCTTTGCCAAACAACCTTTCTTTATTTTTCTTTTCATATATTCTTAACTCCTAGATTCTTTGCAAAGGTAATAATTAATTTTCATATATCAAAACTTATATCCGTTTTTCTCGTTCTCCTTGCCGAATTTCTGCGAATCATCAATCGGCCCCCTCAGTCATCAATCAGCCATCAATCATCATCCCATGCCTCCCCGTCCAAATGTCCCCTGTCTATTTTAATGTAAAATGGAGTATCTTGGAGATCCATAGACCTCGGTTCTTATGACATTAGAATACCCGGTTCTTATGACATTAGAATACTCAGTTCTTATGACATTAGAATACCCAGTTCTTATGATACAAGAATAGGGTGTTCTTTTGACCTTAGGATGCCCTGTTCTTATGTCATTACAATCTGTCCTGTACTCGCAAACAAGCTCTCGCCCCTGCGGGGTTGCTCGTGGAGTTTTACGCAATAAAATTGCGATTGTTTTACGCACATAGTGCGATTATCTATGCGCCGAGGGCTGTGAAAATGAAGAATGATTATTGATTACTGATTAGTGATAAGACATCAGAAATTCTTGAGGAGATAATACCTTAATCAATGTCTGATCAGAATTTTTATAATCAGAAAGATTGCCTGTTATCAAATAATTACATCCACTCTTAATTGCAATTTCATATTGATAACTGTCTTCTAAATCATTGAACAAGGTGCTATTCACACCTTTATATAATATTAGCCAATCCAATTCGGGTATAAAGAATGTACTTAATACTCCATTAAGGATTTCTCTAAGTCTTGCTATATCAAAGAAAATCTTCATATAGAATATTTCTCCTTTAATGCATCCTCTAACATTTCTTTGTAAGGTTTATCAAAAGACATCACGCCACGAAGTTTTCTGAATGAATGTGTTCTCTTTGTTTTGACATTATTCTCGGCATCATATAAAACCATCTGTCCAATGTATTTCTGAATAAATTCATTGGCTGCAATTTCTAACTTGTTCAGGTCTATATAAATACCTGAAGGGACATCTATATTTAATGTAAGCAGATTCATAATAATACCTTTTAAAGAAAGGACTAATATGAATACAATAACCAAGTCTGCTGTCCGTAACTTCATGGATTCGCATCCAATAAAGCCAAGAAAATCTGTGCTTGATAGTATGGAATACAAAAGAGCATTGGAAGCAATAGATGCGATAATGGCTGATGAACAAACGGTGTCTGTTCCTGTAGATGAAAATGGAAGGGATGCAAGAATAGAGAAATATATTCTGGTAGGTTCTATTAATTCATAAACTCGAGTGGAAGCCGTTCCGCCAGACTAAATCTTTCGGAATCAGTCGCTCATCAGAGGACTTCGGCTATCGATAATGTTCGTTTATCCACTCCCTTCTCGGAGTCACCTTCTTCAGGATTCCAAAGGTCTTTACCATTGCCGGCCTTGATCTGATTGTTCTCCTCCTTGGTATTCCTCTGCTTTGGAGCCTCAACAAAGGTTGCGTCAATTATCTTGCCCTCATTGAATGAGAGCCCCTTGTTGTCAAGGAAGGTTAGGAACTTAAATATATAATTATTAGCTAATTTATAGAACATCCCTATAGCATTAATAAGCAATAAATTTTGAGTCTTTGCGTTCTATTATTATAAGGTAATTTATTGAAGAAGAGACTATGATGGAATTTAAGATACTTACTTCGTTTTTGCTGAGTCTGGTATTCGGTTTTTTAACCATACCCTTGATAATGAAATTCTGCAAGGAGCGTAAATTATATGATATACCTGATTTCAGGAAGAAGCACAAGCAGGCCATTCCGAGATTGGGCGGAATATCATTCCTTCCTTGCATGCTATTGTCGTTTGGATTGGTATTGGTGATTTTCTCTATTAAGTATGACACGTATGTGTCGGTATATGTGTGGTATCTGTATTTATTGTTTGGATTCTTGATAATATATATTATCGGGATATTCGACGACATAATCGGTCTTTCAGCAAGATTCAAGTTCTTTATACAGTTTTTGGCGGCCTGTTGCCTCCCTGTTGCCGGCATATACATTAATAATATGTTTGGCTTGTTTGGCGTGGATGCTATACCGGATTATGTTGGCATTCCATTGACCGTATTCCTTATCTTAGTGATTATTAATGCCTTGAATCTCATTGATGGCATCGACGGATTGTCTTCTTCCCTGTCGCTTATTGCCTTGTGTGTGTATTTGTTCGTTTATTCGGATTTTAATGCATGGGTAATTTGTGTTATGTGTGCGGGATTGGCTGGAAGTCTGCTGGCGTTCTTTTATTTCAATATGTTTGGAAAGCCTGAAAAGGGAACAAAAATATTTATGGGTGACTCCGGTAGTCTTACCTTGGGCTATATCATTTCCGCGTTGTTCGTGAGGTATTTGATGCTTTATGCCGAGGACGGAGATTCTGACTATAGTGGGGTGATTCTCATATATTCAGCATTGATTATACCCGTATTTGATGTAGTGAGAGTTGTATTGCTCAGGCTTCGTAAAAGACAACCGATATTTGGAGCTGACAGAAATCATATTCACCACAGACTGATGGATGCCGGGCTTAATCAACAAAAGACTCTTATGGTCATTATTGCCATGGCTTTTTCTTTCATTATTGTAAATGCCTTGTTATATAGGTTCATTGGTAACACCACACTAATAGTAGTTGTGGATATCGCACTATATACACTTTTGAGCCTGGGTGTCAGAAGAAAGTAGGGTCAGGGTAGGGTCAGGGGACAGGTACCTGAACCATCTATATACAAATTTTTCTACCTCACCCGTCCTCTCCTGCTAGGAGAGGCTCCACAATCCCTACTAAAAAAGATTGAAATATTGAAAGATTGAAATCTGTGATAATCTGTGGATAAAGAGTCAGACCACAGGGGGGGATAGACCACAGATTGACACAGATTAAGAGCCAAAGGCTCGGATGATTGATGATGGGTGATTATGATTATTGATTTCTGATGAGGGATGATGATGAGGGATGATGACAAAAAAAGCGTGTGGCTCAGAAGAGAGACACACGCTTTTTCTTTAATGAATTACTTGTAATGTATTCTATTTCTACAGGGCTTATTTCACCTCCTCAAATATAAAGTATATTGATAATCAGTTAGTTACTGTTATCAAGA
>SAMEA3663103__coassemble_953_pt1 | contig 10894 bp, 10 predicted proteins | sample SAMEA3663103__metabat2_low_PE_014 | metagenome-assembled genome bin SAMEA3663103 (sample SAMEA3663103) | pig gut metagenome | biome: pig gut; feature: pig-associated habitat; material: faeces | place: France | collected 2012 | reverse complement strand
GTTTGTCCCCTTTTCTGTAGGCTTAGCTTAATTTTTTATCGGACACCAATAATATGGAATATTATAATAATGAGAGAATAAAATTGAGACTCAACGGTATGTCACCTGTTTTATACAGAAAGGCATTCGAACAGGCTCACAGTTATTAACCCGTCCAACTTTTGGGGTTCACTTCAAAATGAAGTGAACCAGTCCCTTTGATTCGTATTTAGATGTTGTATTTTCCAAGTGAAATCGTTTTTTCAAGAATATCTGCAAACAAATGCTTGGCGGCAAGCTGACTGTGGACGATTGATGAGTGGAGACCTTGAGACACGCCTGCGGGGGTGACAAACGTAATAACCACCCCTCGCTTTATTCCCGTCATCTCCATAAACAAGTTGCGTCTGGATTTCAGTTTATCCTCATATTCCTTGGAAATAGTATATGGGCTTTCGGAGAATTTCATCTCAACAAGGTGAACAATCTTGTCAACACGCTTGATCACTAAGTCAACCTGCGTTCCCTTCCTCTCATCTCCCTTCTGAGGAATGAAACGCCATGCAGACGACTCTGTGGCTATACCCGAAATACCAAGCCCTTGCTTGATATGCGGCAGATGGCGAAGGCAAATTTCCTCGAAAGAGAATCCTTCCCACGACTCCACACTTCTGTCCATAAAATGATGTTGCCAATAATGGTCGTCGCGACTTCGATTGTTCTCCACATATCTAAAATAAAACAGTGTGAAGAAATCAGCAAGGCGATATAGTGTCAGCTTGCTCTTATTACCGAATTGGGAGTATGAGACAGTAAAGTCACATCGTTCAAGGTTGTCCAACATTTTTGTCAGACTACCGCCACTGTATCCTGTAGTCGCCTCGATTTCCTTTCTGGTGAATCCTTCACGTCGAGTGGATAGCAATTTTACGAGGTTAATATATCGGTCAGCCTTATTGAAGAGTGCATTATACAGCTCATTGAATTCCCCACTCAACTCCCCTCCCCTTCTGAAAATCAGAGAGTCAACATTCTCAGGCAAGCTCATGTATGGTTTTAGGAGGCTCAGATAAAACGGCACTCCTCCGAAGAGCATATAGCATTGCATAATCTGATATTCATCCCAATCAAAACCATGTTCTATCAAATACTCCTTGCACTCATTCAGATAAAATGGGCGAAGATATATCCTATGCGTGATACGGTTGTGGAGACCACCGCGGTTGTCTTCCAGTTTGTCTTTCATCCAACTGGTAGCACTTCCACAAGCAATAAGCACGATGTCATCTCTATTCTGCACCCAATTCGACCAAAAGTACTCAAGTTCTTCAACAAACTCGCTTCCCTGATTGTCAATCCAAGGCATTTCGTCGAAAAACAAAACCTTGCGCTTCTCATTGTTGGATTCAAGATAACGCCCAAGCAGCAGAAATGCATCATGCCAATTGTCAATCTCAGGCAAATCATCATTTTGGGAATAATAAGACAATGCCTCACGGAAATTCTTGAGTTGTTCGGCTTTCTTCTTCCTGTGCGCTCCAACAAAGTGAAAACTATACTTGTCATCGAAAAAGCGACGCACAAGAAAAGTCTTTCCCACACGGCGTCTGCCATAGAGGATTATCAGTTCCGAGCGTTGCGAATCCATTGCCCATTGCAATTCCTGACATTCATGTATCCTTCCAATCAGTCTTTCCATATAGATAGTATTTGGGTGCAAAGATACACAATAATTTTGATATAACAAACGATTTTCGCCCAAATGTGGGGTAAAAAGTGTAGATTTGGGCGAAAACTGACTGATTTTCGCCCAAATATAGGGTAAAAAGTATAGATTTGGGCGAAAAAGGCAATATACTTATCATCGACGACAACGAGGCCATGCTCACTGTTTACGGCATACGCTGATATTGACCTCGCTGTTAGGGGAATGAAGGAAGGTCTGATATACCTTGGAGTTCGATAGCTGATGCCATCCGGCAGTTCGTGCCTGCATGGATGCCACAAATGGAGCAGTTCTTCCGGATGGTAGTGTTTGACTATCTGTTTGCTAACGCATTTACAAGCGCGTTATAGAGGAGCGGAAAACACGTTTCATTCGACAGTCATAATAACCCCATGACCCTCTAATTGTTAAAAAAGTATAGAAAACAGGCTTTTATTTTTCGGTGAAAAGGATTTTTTGTACCTTTGCCGAAAAATAAAAGCATAAGTGATTTCATAAGTGTCGTGACCTTGGAGGACTTGTTCGCGGAATAAATAATTTTCACCTCACCTGTCATCAAGAATCATAGGGGACTGGTTCACTTCAGTTCATCGACCCTAAAGAGTGAACCAATGTACCTATCCCCATAACCCTCATACTTTACACTTTCTTTGATGCTCTTTCACGCTGTTTAAGTCTCAAATCTTGCAGTCCACGCCCTATTTCGTCCTTTTGTGCAAGCAGAAGGATGTCGTCATCCAATTGCAGTGCATACAACACACGAAGGTAAATGCCAATAGCAACAGTTGGAGCCCCCTTCTCCACACGAGAAATGGTGACAGGAGAGCATGTGGCACGTTCCGCAACTTGGGCAATACTCAAGTCACGTCGCAGTCGGGCAAGCCTAATCTGTTCGCCCACCACTTGCATCTTGTCCACCAGTTTTCTGGGAAGTTTAGTTCCCATTGTTGTCTTGCTCATAATATATAATCTTCATTTACGTTTGCAAAATTACAAAATAATATTCATTTAATGATATATTATGAATTTTACTTTCTATATTTTAAGATTATTTATTATACATCATATAGTAATGCCGTTATCACTGATAATTTAACATTCTTGTATGCAAATCCGCGAACACTTCTTTTCCCTCTTGTTAATAAAAAAAAGCATATGGGATATGGGATTGTTAGGTAAAAACACAAACAAAACGAGTTTTTTCTTCGTTAAACGGCAGAAAAACAACCAGAAAGTTGTATTATTCATTGTTTTTGTGTATTTTTGCACCCGTAAAATAAGATGCAGGATTATCTTCATGAACACAACGATTGACAATAGAACTTTGACGCAAACAAGCGTTTGTGCAAGATAGAAAGCACATTGGGAATTGAGATATTCAAGCGTCTTGATGATATTGAATAAAATAACGTTGAAACTATGACGGCACAAAGTGAAGCAGCATTGGAAACTGGGTTGATAGAAACCTTAAAGCAGATGGACTATGAATACGTCCAAATTGCTGAGGAGGAAAATCTGCTATCCAATTTCAAACTCCAACTGGAGAGGCACAACCATAAGCAGTTGGCTGAACATGGACGGACGGAGTTCACGGCAGAGGAGTTTGACAAGATACTCATCTACCTTGAAGGTGGCACTCGTTTCGAGAAAGCCAAGAAACTTCGTGACCTTTACCCATTGGACACTGCCGACGGCAAGCGCATTTGGGTGGAGTTTCTGAACCGTCACCAATGGTGTCAGAATGAGTTTCAGGTCTCTAATCAGATAACTGTCGAGGGCAGAAAGAAGTGCCGTTATGACGTGACCATCCTTGTCAATGGTCTGCCACTTGTGCAGATAGAATTGAAGAAACGTGGCGTGGAACTGAAACAAGCCTACAATCAGATTCAACGCTATCATAAGACATCGTTTCACGGCTTGTTCGACTATATTCAGTTGTTCGTTATCTCCAATGGTGTCAATACACGCTATTTCGCCAACAATCCCAACAGCGGATATAAGTTCACCTTCAATTGGACGGATGCGGAGAATATTCCGTTCAATGAACTCTCTATGTTTGCGCAGTTCTTCTTCGACAAATGTACATTAGGCAAGATGCTCAGCAAATATATCGTGCTGCATGAGGGTGACAAATGCCTGATGGTGTTGCGCCCTTACCAGTATTATGCCGTGGAGCGCATACTCGACAAGGTACAGAACTCCAACAAAAACGGATATATATGGCATACTACAGGTGCAGGCAAGACCCTCACCTCGTTCAAGGCAGCACAGCTCGTTAGCGAGATAGATGGTATTGACAAGGTGATGTTTGTCGTTGATCGTCACGACCTTGACACTCAAACTCAGTCAGAATACGAAGCTTTCGAGCCGGAAGCCGTGGATGGTACGGACAATACTTACGAGTTAATCAAACGACTCAGTGGCAATTCAAAAATCATCATCACCACCATCCAGAAACTGAACTGTGCCGTCACCCGAAACTACTACAACAAGCATCTACAAGAGGTGAAAGACCAAAAGGTTGTGATGATTTTCGATGAATGTCATCGCAGCCATTTTGGCGAGTGTCATAAGAATATCGTGAATTTCTTCAAGAACCTGCAGATATTTGGCTTCACTGGCACACCTATATTCTCTGAGAATGCCAGAGGCGAACATACCACAGCCGAGGTGTTTGACACCTGTCTCCACCGCTATCTCATCAAGGATGCCATAGCCGACGAGAACGTGCTGGGCTTTTTGGTGGAATACTACAAGGAGAATGGCGATGTTGATGTGATGGAAGAGAAGCGCATGAGGGAGATAGCACAGTTTATCCTCAACAATTTCAACAAATCAACCTACGATGGGGATTTCAACGCCCTGTTTGCCATACAGTCTGTCCCCATGCTGCTCTGTTACTACAAGATATTCAAGGAACTCAATCCGAAGATACGCATCGGTGCGGTGTTTACCTACGCTGCCAATGACAGCCAGGATGATGAGCAGACAGGCATGAACCAGGGTTTCGCCAACGATAAGGTGACGGCAGACGAGTTGCAGGCTATAATGGACGACTACAACGGCATGTTCCACACCAATTTCTCTACCGACAATTTCAGTGCCTATTATGATGACATTAACTTGCGAATGAAAAAGAAGCGTGCCGACATGGAACCGCTCGACCTACTGTTGGTTGTCGGAATGTTCCTCACAGGCTTTGATGCCAAGAAACTCAACACGCTTTATGTGGATAAGAACTTGGAATATCACGGACTTCTGCAAGCTTTCAGCAGAACAAACCGAGTGCTCAACGAGAAGAAGCGATTTGGCAAGGTGGTATGCTTCCGCAATCTGAAAGACAATGTAGATAAGGCTGTCAAACTGTTCTCCAACACCAATGCTCCCGAAGCGTTGGGCTTCGTGCTGCGTGCGCCATTCGAGGATGTGAAGAAGGAACTGAATACCCTGTGCCATACTTTCCTGACCCGTTACCCTGATATGATATCCGTTGACCGCATCCAGAACGAATACGACAAGCGAACCTTCATCCTTGCATTCAGAGACATTATCAAGAAACGTTCCGAGATTCAGATATACGAAGAGTTTGATGCTGATGACCCTACATGGGAAATGAGTGACCAGCAGTTCAACGACTACCGCTCCAAGTACCTTGACATGACAATTGGCTTTATCTCAACAGAGGATGATGAACAGGAAAAAGGGACAGAAGAAACCACAAGTATGGTGGCAGAAGGGCAACCAGGCGAAATCACCGATATTGACTTCTGCCTTGAACTGCTTCACAGCGATGTCATCAATGTGGCATATATCCTCGAACTGATAGCCGACCTCAATCCTGATAGTGAGGACTATGGAGAAAAGCGTCAGCATATCATAGACACGATGATAAAAGACCCCGTGATGCGCAACAAGACTCGCATCATCGACAACTTCATCCGTGAGAATGTCGATAACGACCATGAGGGTTTTACTCGCAGCAAGGCAGATGGAACGATGGACTTGGAGAGCCGCCTGACGAAATATGTTACAGAGGCTCGTCTGCGTGCCATTTCCGACTTGGCAAAGGAGGAAGACATTGACGAAAAGGCTCTTGTCAAGTATGTACAGGAGTACGACTATCTGCAACGTGAGAAGCCAGAAATACTCCAGCGTGCCATCAAGCAGAAGAAAGGGCTTCGCCTCCTGCAACGCTCATGGCTTCTGAGAAGCCTGACGACAAAGTTGAGAAACATTATTAGTACATTTAGTTGGGAATAAAGTATGCAAGACAATAAGACAAATAGAGTATTCTTCTCTGCGTGCCTCACGGAAGGTTATAGAAGCTGTGCTAAAGATATAAAGAACGCATTAAGAGAGAATGGCATTGTTGTAGAGAAGAAAATCCGCAACACCAAGGATATTTGGGCTCGTGATTATATGCCAATACAGATTGGTGAAAACAAGTTCATGCGGTACATATACCGCCCCGATTATCTTTGGGAAGTCGAGAATAATCGACAGTATATTACAGACAATCCTGTATGTGATTTTCTCACAGGCAAGGAAATTGTGGATTGTAATGTAGTATTGGACGGAGGCAATGTTGTAGTGTGTGGAAATAAAATGATATTGACGGAGAAAGTGTTTGCTGAGAATGCTGACTTGCAACCGTTTGAAATCACAAAAAGGATTGAGCAAGCCAGCGGAAAACAAGTAATATGGCTTCCCGTTGATCCGCATGAAGTGGAAGAAGCAAGACGAAATAATGAACTACCACTATGCCATGCTGATGGAATATTGCATGCGATTGACGAAAAAACCATCTTGTTATCCAATTATCAGGATTACGATTTGAATTATCGAGCCAAATTACTTGAAAGGCTTTCACCATATTTCAAAATAAAAGAGCTTGGCTTTGGTGATAAGAAGTCTGATAATTCTTGGATTTACATTAACTATTTACAGGTAGGCAAAGTAGTTCTAATGCCAACCCTTAATGAGCCAGCGGATGAATTAGCCGTTGAGCAATTAAAAGAGTATTTACAGGTAGATACAATCGTCACGATAGATTCAAATGAGTTGACTTTCAATGCGGCAGACCCTAATGTAGGTGGTTCTCTGCATTGCATTTCTTGGAATGTTTTTGACTCAACAAAAGAATAATAGCCATGGATAAAGTTTTTCTTGTTAGATGGTATGGCTCTTTCAATGGTGAGGATGCTTTAGACGAGCTTAGACTATGGGAGAAATCACATCCCGAGTGTGAATGTAACCTGTACCTAATCAGAGGATATAAGAAACATGCTAAAACCACCATTCATTATTACATAGGACAAACGATACAAGGTGTAGCCAAACGATTTTCCAATAAAGGTCACCATATTAATGATTTACACCGAATATCCGAAATATGGGTTGGTTGTTTTGCAAATACTGTCCCAGACAAGTCAGACATTTCTTTGGTTGAAAGGATGTTGATTTGTTATGCAAGTAGCGAGGTTGGGAATCAGAATATGCTTAATCAGATTTGCACTAATTATGCTCCTCTGCAAAATGTCTATATTCTATCTGAGTGGTATAACTATACCACATTAAAACAATACGAACGTGTTCGTAGGGACTCGGTTGCCAAAATTATTCCAGATGTAATAACATATCGTGTAACGGAAGAAAAACAATCTATATTATTTGTCTCAGAAAAATTAAAGAAATATTGGTATTGAATATGAGCGAAGAACTGCAACAGAAACTGCGCACACAGCTTTGGACTGTGGCAAATACCTTGCGAGGCAATATGTCGGCAAGTGACTTTATGTATTTCACCCTCGGATTCATCTTCTACAAGTACCTGTCGGAGAAGATAGAGATGTATATCGATGGCGAACTTGAAGCGGATGAGATGACCTTCAAGGAGGCTTGGGCGAGTGACGAGCAGGAGCTGAAAGACGAAATAAGGGAAATTAGTATGGAGAATTTGGGCTATTTCATAGAGCCTGGTTTTCTGTATTCATCTGTCATTGAGGCAATCAAACGCAAGGAGAATATCCTGCCCATGCTCGAACGCTCGCTGAAGAAGATTGAAGACAGCACCATCGGACGAGACAGTGAAGAAGATTTCGGAGGCCTCTTCTCTGACATCGACCTTGCTTCGCCAAAGTTAGGCAAGACTGCCGATGACAAAAATACACTTATCAGCAATGTGCTGTTGGCACTCGATGACATAGACTTCGGTCTGAGTGAGGCTTCCGACATTGATATCCTCGGTGATGCCTATGAATACATGATAGGCCAGTTTGCCGCAGGTGCAGGAAAGAAGGCTGGCGAGTTTTATACCCCACAAGAGGTGAGCCAGATACTTGCCGACATCGTTACGACAGGGAAGACTCGTCTGAAGAATGTCTATGACCCGACATGTGGCTCTGGCTCGCTGCTGCTCCGCACAGCACGCAACGGCAAGGCAGACCTAATATACGGTCAGGAGAAGAACCCTACCACCTTCAACCTTGCACGCATGAACATGCTGCTGCATGGAGTGAAGTTCAGCGATTTCTGTATCGAGAATGGCGATACGCTCGAAGCCGATGCCTTCCCCGAGGAGCAGTTTGATGCCGTGGTGGCCAATCCTCCTTTCTCTGCCGAATGGAGTGCAGCAGACAAGTTCAACAACGATGACCGTTTCAGCAAGGCTGGTCGTCTCGCACCACGCAAGACAGCCGACTATGCCTTCATCCTGCACATGATTTACCATCTGAACGAGGGCGGCACAATGGCTTGTGTGGCTCCTCATGGTGTGCTCTTCCGTGGCAATGCCGAGGGTGTCATCCGCCGTTTCCTCATTGAGAAAAAGAACTACATTGATGCCATTATCGGATTGCCAGCCAATATCTTCTATGGCACAAGCATTCCTACCTGCATCCTCGTGATGAAGAAATGCCGCAAGGAAGACGACAACATCCTGTTCATCGATGCCAGCAAGGAGTTTGAGAAGGTTAAGACGCAGAACAAGCTCCGTCCGCAGCACATCAAGAAGATTGTCGATACCTATCGCGAGCGCAAGGAGATAGAGAAATACAGTCACCTCGCTACCTTGCAGGAGGTTGCCGACAATGACTATAACCTCAATATCCCTCGCTATGTCGATACCTTTGAGGAAGAAGAACCCATCGACATCAAGGCTGTTATGGCGGAAATCAAGGAATTGGAAGCCAAACGTGCTGAGTTGGATAAGGAGATAGAAGTATATCTAAAAGAATTGGGAATTATGGAATAAAATTATTGCATGTCATGGAATATATAGACTTTAAGAAATTGATTGATGCCCTTGTAGCTCGTCCAAAGGAAACAGAATGGATAGAGTTCAAACACAATTTCCATTCCAAAGAAGAAATTGGCGAACGCATATCTGCGATAGCTAACAGTGCCTATTTATGTAATATGCCTTTCGGATATATCGTATATGGGGTAGATGACGGCACTCACAATATAATTGGAACCGACCTGTACGGCAAGCAAAAGATGGTAGGCAATGAAGAACTGGAGTCTTGGCTATCAACAAGGCTGAATCCCCGTATTGATTTTGAGGTAATTGACAATTTTGATTACGAGGACTGTGGCCATATTTGTATTTTCAAAATTCCAGCTACAGTAAACAGACCAGTGAGTTTCCTTCATGAAACGTATGTCCGAATTGGTACTACTACCAGAAAGCTCAAGGATTTTCCTTCCAAAGAAGCCAAAATATGGAAAGGAGGACAAAAATCATTGGAGAAGATTTTACTCAAAAAAGGACTGTCCCCACAAGAAGTCCTTAATCTTTTGAGTGCTGAGACATATTTTGATATGATGAACATCCCTCTTCCACAAGATACCAAAGGCATTATGGAACGTTTTGTTTCAGAAAGCCTTATACAACAGGACGAGGTAGGCTACAGTATTACAGAACTCGGAGCATTGTTATTTGCAAAATCCCTTGGAGCTTTTGATGGACTGAAACGTAAGGTTGTCAGAGTTATTGTGTATAAGGGTAAGAGCAAATTAGAAACGATACGTGAGCAAATCTTTGATAAAGGTTATGCAATAGGCTTTGAGAGTATGGTTTCATGGATAAACAGCCAACTTCCTGCAAATGAGGAAATCGGACAGGCTCTTCGGAAAGATGTAACAATGTACCCGGAAATAGCTATAAGAGAGTTGGTAGCCAATATGTGCATCCACCAAGATTTTGCAGAGCAGGGATTTCCAATGGTAGAGATTTATTCTGATCGCATAGAAATATCCAATCCTGGGCAACCCCTTATCAGTGTAGAGCGTTTCATTGATGAATATCAGTCACGCAACGATTCCCTTGCAGACATCATGAGAAGAATGGGTATCTGTGAGGAGAAAGGCAGCGGTATGGATAAAACGATTTTTAGCATCGAACTATTTCAATTGCCTCCACTTCGTTTTCAAGTTCAGGAAAGCAGAACTACAGCAACATTGTTCTCATACCGAAAGTTTGCAGACATAGATAAGAACGAAAGGGTTAGGGCTTGTTATCAGCATGCATGTTTAAGATATGTATCTAACGAGAAAATGAATAACCAGTCGCTTCGTGCCCGTTTGGGTATCGAAGACAAGAACTATCCTATGGCCTCACGAATTATCAAAGATGCGCTGGAAGCGAGGGTGATAAAAGAGGAAAACCCTGACGGTGGCTCAAGGCATAACTATGTGCCATATTGGGCATAACCCATGTAACTGGCATGTAACTGAAAGAATAAAAACGGAGTGAAGACAAACGTAAATTTCTGAATATCAATATTGTGATTATGTAACTGGCATGTAACTGAGCATTGCTCATAACTTAAAGAACAGAAAATATGATAACAACAAATAATAACTACAAACAATATGAGTCGTTTTTGTACCAAGCTGGTACAAATATGCAATATGAAAATCGGTCGCAAATAGCCACTGGCGGCTTTTGGCAAAAAAGCGGCTATTTATATTTGAGGTCGCAATTTGCAACTTCATGTCTGCTTTCACTTTCTTGAAATCACAATATGTGACATCAAGTTATACATATGTAAAAAGATTAAAAACAACAACTATGGCAGATAATAAAGATAAAAAAGTCCTTAAATCTTCGATTGAGCGAGAGCAGAGTCAAACGTGTTTGAACTCTGCCGAGCGTGAGAAGATTAAAGGTTCAACGAACCTTAATGT
>SAMEA3663103__coassemble_951_pt1 | contig 10898 bp, 8 predicted proteins | sample SAMEA3663103__metabat2_low_PE_014 | metagenome-assembled genome bin SAMEA3663103 (sample SAMEA3663103) | pig gut metagenome | biome: pig gut; feature: pig-associated habitat; material: faeces | place: France | collected 2012 | reverse complement strand
AAGAATTTTATTTGGTAGTTTGAATATTTAAACGTACCTTTGTTGCCGGTTTAAAGTGGTACCCTTTTTAATTAGAATGTGGTATACTTTTTATTTAGCATATACAATTCATGTTTTCTTTAAGATATACTTTCAGAAGCTCTGTTGGAGAGAAAAACATCCAATTGCCACCATTCTCCTCTATTATTTCCATTTGCTTCGGTGTCAGACTGCAAATCCCCAATTTCACATATTCTTCAAGATCCACCTTACATATCATCAGCTTCAGCCTCTGAATCAGAGTCGTGGTTTTCCCTGTACCTGGACCACCATTAATAATTGTGGTCACCCCATTGAACAAATTGGAAAACTTTATCTCGTCTTGTACTTTGTCCAACACTGGATTCAATCTAAGAGAAGCCTGACGGCGAATAAAGCTCGTAGCCTGTGAATATTTTTCCAATTCATTTGCCAACTTATCCTCCAACTCTTTGCGTTCTCGCTCTGCCTTAGCTGCAAGCAATTGTTGCTCAAGAATTTTTCTGTTGTGTTCCTCCTCCTTTTTTCTTTGTTGTTTTTTTAGTTTGCTTCTTTCCCTTTCGTCCTGTATCCTTTTCAATTCAGCCTCGAATTCCAAATCTCTTTTTTGCGCTAATTTTTCAAGGCGCTTTCTTTCCTTTTCTGCCTCTTCCGCTTTTCTTTTTAACTCTATTGTTGAATCGACAGCAGAAACATACTTTTTTAGAGCTTCTGTGAGACTTGCATAATTAACAATACCCTCTTCAGCCATATCGACCCTTAGATGAATGGCATCTCCGTTTTGACTTATGTAGGTTGAACGATTTTCCAATGTAAAGTTGATTACTCCTGCTGGAGCCTTAACGGAATTCTCACCGAATGTGCTATAAAGCAAAGCTCGACCCCATGGCGAGTTTTTACTCGTCACAGGTCCATCCTCAGTCAGAGTATCTTTTACTTTTGTATCTCCATGTACAACATAGTTTCTGTCATAATACAAATTTGATGAAGATTCAATTTCCCTATTGGTTATCCAAATATGTTTAACTCCTCTACCAATTTGCACTTTACCCCTTCCAATAGCCTTATTCTTAACGCTATTTGCGTTCTCTGACTTTATATGGTTTTGAATACTTTGCAGTATGCCATTTAGTGATTCTGTCATAATCAATACATTATTAGTTATTCCTCAAATATGCTGCAAATTTACTAACAATTATTGAAAGCAGCAAACTTTTGAGACATTTTTTATTTATATGGCAGTTATTTTATAATTTTCATTTCATCTGATATGGATTTGACATATTCATTTCTCTTGTGGGCTGTAATTTCTGAGACTCGTGTGATAGTGTCTGGCTCGTTTGAGATGACTAGAATGCGCTGTTGATCCATGGGGGATTGTAAGGGTTCGGGCAGTTTGCGATACATACCACGGGCAAGTACAATGATTATGGGACAGGCACCACGGAGAAGGAATTTCAAGACATCCTTCTCCAATGGCGACTGAAAACCACTTAACACTGCCACATCCGTGCTCTTGCTAATCTCTACCGCCCAATCGAGCGTTGGGATTACATCGAGTGTGGAGGCATGCCTAGAGGCTATAAAGCCTATCTTATGCAGACTTAGCAGTTGTTTGTTGCCAAGATATTTTGTTTCTGCCATAGGCTATTCTCCTTCATTCAGTTCGTCGCCCATCCTATACTTAATATCATAGTTGATGATAAAGTCAAGTTCTTCGTCAGTAAAGCCGTAGTGCTTAGCCAGAACCTTGTCGATTTCGTCGATAATGGGTTTAGAGAGTTTCATATTAACTTGATAACATTCTATAGGGCCAACATTTTTATAATTTCTAACCGAAACAAAACTATTGCTTTGAATATCTCTGTCTAATATGTATGATATTTTTATTAACTTATTTTTTACATTATCTGAAATACCTTTCAAGTCTAATGGGAAGTTAAATATTTCATATTTTGAAACATCGAGACAATTAGAAACTGAATAATAGAACATATTCCACAAATTTGAACAATACAAACAAAAGACCATCTTTGATATTTTTTCATTAGCGAAACACAAAACGGCTTCCTTTTTTGAATGAGTTGGAAATATTGTGAAAACACGATAATGCAGACCTCCTGTTGTTCTGTAATATACTGTATTATTTGATTGTTCTATATAATTTTCAATTTTTCTCATAGAGTATATCTTTTGCAATACAGAATTCTCCACTTCCGATTTTGATCTAATAAACTTATTATACTTGTACAAAAGTTGTCTTATATTAGGAGAATAAACTAACTTTGTAAAAAATAAATAATCTCTAAAAGGAGCATTCCACTTTATATGATTTGTCGAAAAAACATTTGTATCTTTGCTATATATTAATAATATTGACAAATGAATGTTGGCAGAATTGTCACCATCGAATAATTTGGCTGGTCTAAATCCAAATGTCGAAACATAAAGTCCATAATCAAACAACATTCTTTGCAAGGGTTCCATGCGCTCAGTACAAATAGAACTTGTTGGAATGATCATCCCTAAATATTTCCAAGGTAAGGAAATTTTCAAACATCTCTCCAGTACAAATGCATATATATTACCGCAAGACTCAGTTTTAAAATGTCTTATTTTGTATTCATCATTAATCGACTTTCCCGTATCCTTATTCTTTTTTTTATATTCCACATACGGCGGATTACCAATAATCACATCAAATCCTCCATTATCGTGTATAATCTCATAGAACTCGGCAAGCCAGTGGAAGGGCTGATGAGATTTAAGCCATGCTTCATAGTTATAGCCAGTGGCTATTGTTGTATGCATGTGCTTATTCAATAATTCATTGAGAATTGCTAATCGTTTTGTCAACTCTCCCTTCGCCTTTTTGAACGCAGCCATATCTTCCGACTGACGGAATTGCACTTCTTTAAAACGATTGAAAGCTGTAGCAACAATTTCCATCTGAGAATTAACCTTATCCTCAAACTCTTGCTTAGCGAAGCAATCTCCAAATGTCAAATCTTTCTGAAGTTCAGACTCAGTGGCATATCCAACAAGAGTATTGCCACATCGTATATTGAAATCGATATCTGGCAATGGGTCGAGGCCCATATTATCAGCACGCATATCCACTTCTACAACTGCCACCATCTTCAGAAACATGCGTAGCTTAGCTATCTCTGTAGCCTCAACCATAATGTCAACACCATAGAGATTGCGCAAGATGATGCTCTTGAAGATGAAATATTGGATGTTGCTGCGATACTTATTGCTAATTTCCTCTAGCTCTGGTTTAAAGAGCAGAGGATTCTTTTCGTGGAACTCCTGCATTCGACTGATACATGTTTCATATAGCGGTTCGAGGATATTCATTGCTGCAAATAGGAAAGCACCACTTCCACACGTGGGGTCAAGAATGCTAACGTGTTGCAAAGTCTTGTAAAAATGCAGAATAAAAGTATGATCGTCAGTATTGTCGAGCAGGTCTTTCACAAACTCTCGGATGTCGAGATTGTATGTGATAAAGTCATTGATATTACTGATTTCACCACGGCGGATTTTACCAAGAATGCTCTCGCATCTTTGCAATCGCTCCACAGTCTCACGCCATATCTCGGTAGGAAGCGCAAAGGCCTCTGTGGTCTTTGTATTCCAATCCTTGCGACGTTCAAGAAGATTTGGAGCAGAAGTGTCTATGCCAACAGCAATATTTTGGGGAATCAGGTTTCGCCAATCCTCCGAATAACCTTTCTTTACCGCATTAAAAACATATTTGTCACCACTTCCACGAAGGTATTTCCATACAAAGCCATCGGCCTTGAAGGCTTTGGGAGTCGTCTCCTTAACCTTGTCCATAAGGAATGGTACAATACAATTGCGACCGATGTACTCTGTTATGTCCTCCTTTGTGTAATATGCTCCCATCTGAGCACGGTCGTTGATATATTGCTCGAAGATATATCCAAGAACATCGGGATTGATATCCTTTCCTGAGGCAGTGATACGAGTATCAAGATGCCATCGCCATTTATCAAAGAAATCGAACAAGCGAATGAAAGCATCATCCTGGATATCTATGTCTATATATTCGCGCTCAAGTTTGTGAATGTCGAACATGCCGCCATTGAGATAAGGAATACGACCATAGATATTTTCAAACTCATCCGTATGTCGTGGATTGTTGAGACCGTCATGGAAGAGACGCGAAAGGAAACAACGGTAGAAGGTCAAAAATTGGTTTTCACCCTTATGTTCTCTCACCCATTCCAGCTTTGTCTGCAGATAGTCAAAATCTCCATCAAGGAATCCTTTCTTCTGTATGAAATAACAGAACATTAACCGGTTGAGCATAACAGATGCATACCACTGCTTATTCTTGTTTTCTGTCTTGTCTTTATTACCCTTCTTCTTGTTCTCTTCATCAATATAGTCATCAATTCCTGAGATAAACGTAACGAATGCCGAGTGTTCCTTGCGGAATCCAGAATAGAAATCTTTGGTAATCTTTTCAGAATTAACAATAAACGTGCCTTGGATGCGTTCCTTAACATCCATAATGGTGGTAGCCTCATCCAAAGCAAACGATAGGTCGGGTATCTTTGAGAACAGGAAATCCGCCTTTTCGGGCGATTCATATTCAATGGCAACTATGTCACGCTTTTCAACAGTCTTTACGGGAGCCACCCACTGATGATGACCACTACCTTCAATATAATATATACAAATATAGTCGTTAGCATTCCTCCGCAACTTCATATCAATCTTGCGACAAACCGAAGTTGGCGGAATTGATTTAACTGGACATGTAATTATCTGAAAACCATTGCGCTCAGCTATACTTGTCATGCAATAATCAACACCGTCAACATTGATAGGCCATATATCAGCTTTAGCACGAAACCTGTTCCATCCCATTTCCATGATAAAGAGTTCACGGAAATTACACTCAGACAAATACTGATTGAATTCTCTTCTGTTCATAATATCATCCGATTTATTCAGTTAATCATATTTTTTTCAATCCCATTGAGCATATTATACTTGGAGCCTTGCTGTCGTTTTTCTCTTCGTCTATTCGACAAAGATTATTATGCTTATGCATATCAAGAATACATTCCACGATATCATCAGGAGAATTGCCAGAACGAAGCATTCTGCCAAGGGTGAACCGGCTGCTTTCGAGCAATGGGTAGTTATACATGTCATCAATTACAAATTTCAGTTCCTGCTTCATCTCCTGAGAGAAGAACAATGTGTTTTCTTTCTCATAGAATTTTTCCAACAACATAAGAATTCTGTATCTCGTACTGAGCTTATTGCCAATGATACCACCAATGGATGTCGTTTCCTGCTTCATTGCTTCAACTGCCTTGCTTACAAGTTCGTGGTGGTTTTCAAGTGGCTCAAGGCACTTCTCATCTGCGGCACATTGCATTTCTCCCAAAATACGTTTCTGCGACTGACTTACTACATTTCCTTCTTTATCAAGCCATGTGAGCACATCAAAGTCGTTATGCGTTTTGGCGTATGTTATAACTCCCTCAAATATTGGATTGTCAATAGATTTGGTGGAATAAATCACATCCGACAAAGCCGGAATAATTTCTTTCAAGCGAGGATTGGCATCTGTTGCGTTCTTCCATATCTGATAAGCCTGTGATGAAAGGTCAACATCATTGTCATCCTCATCATCGAGCGAACCGCTCTTTTCATTAAACATGTCTCGCAAATTCTGCTCGTTGCCTTCAAAGAATATCTCATCGCTACCAACAATCTGTGCATTCTCATTAATACGATCATTGAGCCTTTTGCGCAGGCTGATTATCTCCTCGACTCCATCGGCAGGGAAGAATGAATAGCAATTAATCGTTTCTGATTTCTGACCGATACGATCCACACGACCGGCACGTTGTATAAGGCGAATAATTGCCCATGGCAAGTCGAAGTTGGTTATCACATGAGAGTCTTGAAGATTTTGTCCCTCGCTCAATACATCTGTGGCAATAAGCACTCTATACTGTTCATCAATAGAGTAATTCTTCTCATTGCTCAATGGAGAAAAATGTTCCACATCAGATGTCGGATTTTGACTATTACCAGTAACACAGGCAATTTTCTCAACACCCATACGTTTAAGATGTCTATAGATATACTTAGCCGTGTCAGAATACTGTGTAAATACAAGCACTTTATCTTTTGAATGCTTTTGTTCCAATAAATCATGTAACTCAATGAGTTTTTGATCCTTATCAGCATTCCAATTGCCACATAGTTTCAACATATCAATCAGTATGCCACAATCCTTATTCAATTGTTGTTTCAAAGTGCGCTTGAAATACTTGTGGTTTATCCATGACAGGTTGTTCTTATGGGATATGACGTCGTAATACTCCTTGGCTTTGGCCATATAAACCTTCATATCTGTGGGGAATATTATTTCCTGGCCCCTTTCGGATATTACCTCTGTTTTGTCTTCATTTCCAAACAAAGTCTCATTTGTATCCTCATCCTCTATATATTCCTCTGGCAAACTGTTTTCGTCACCAATAGGCAGAGGCAGTTTATTGTCTATGGCATAGATAAACACTGCGTTGCGTAGTATATGACGATAGACAGTAAGAAGGAAAGCAAAGCCACTGCTATCAATACGTTTGAAGAAGGTGCTTTTACAGAAACCCATCATCCTTTTGCCAGCCTTCGAGAGGTTGTCAATAATCAATTGCTCTTGCTTGGTGATACCTGTCGCCTTCGATTCATCATAATAGTTAATAAGTCCGTATCTCGGGAGATTTAGACTCTCAATAAGCCCAATCATCTCACTTGAATAAAGACGGCTGAATTGGTCGCCCTCTTCGGTCTTAAATTTTATGGCACATGGTATTCTATCGGGGAAGTATGATTTGGTGCCATCTGGGAAAAGAAGATAATTTCGCCCATTAGCATCATCTGTTTCGGTATAGTTTGCCTTGATAAATGTACGTGTTCGCCTGACAAGGAAAAGACGCATCAACTCATTCCAGTCATCAGGATTTGTGCTCTTCTCGAAGGCTGCTATCGAGCGCATATTGATGTCACTGTATTTGCGTTGGAATTCTCTCTCGCCACCCAATTCCCTAATCAAGTTCTCAGGACGAATACCTAAGTCTTGATCAGAATCGATAAACAGACGCAGTTGGTTGCCAAGGTCTGAGAAATCCTTGTTATATGGTGTAGCAGAAAGGAGCAACACCTTACTGTCGAGATGCTCGATAAGTCGGTGAATATTCTGATAACGTGTGCCTGATGAATTGCGTAGATTATGGCTTTCATCCACTATTATCAACCGATAATACCTGGAGTTGTCAACATCAATAGGTTTTGCCATTGACATAATATCTGCCTTAAGGTCGTATTTCTTGACGTATTTGCTCCACATGTCCTGAAGATTGGCAGGACATATTATCAATGTGGAACTGGCAAATGTCATCTCGTATATCTTGGCGATAGCACATGCTGTGATTGTCTTTCCCAATCCCACTACATCACCAATCATTGCCCCATTTCGCTTGTCATTGTTCAGATTGCGGGCTGCAATCTTAACTGCCATTTCCTGAAAGGCAAATAAATCTTTCCTGAATTGTGGAGGCAATACAAATTCATTGATACCGTTTCTTGCTTCTTGACTCAGATGATATGCGGTCTTCAGATAAATATAGTATGGAGGTATATCATCCTCACCAGCCCAACTCTCGTCAATTATCTTAATCAAATCGTCGGTTATATCAAGACAAAACTTGTCGTTCCAACGGTCGTCAAACCAATTGGATAGCTTCTTTGCACTATCGCTATCTGCAAACTCAGCATTCAACTCACCTTGTTTGGTGAGACCTGCGTATGTCAGATTACTGCTACCCATTATGGTTTGGATGGGATTGAATTTATCATCAGGACGATGGGCTATATACAGTTTGGCGTGAAGCGGTTCACGAAGATACAACTTCACTGTTACTTTACCATCTCGCATCTGAGAAGCAAGTCTTCTCAATGTCCACTCGTCTTTCTTGGTGGGCATACCAAGTAACAACTGACGTCGGAATTCCTTGGCAATCTTCAACTTGCTCTTCATGACAAGCTCTGCATCTGGCAATGTATCTTCTTTGCTATAAATAGAGCGGATTAGTTCTTCATCTGGTCGATGCATACCAATAAGGAGACGGCATACACGTAGTTTTCGGTCGTTACCCTCATATACATAGTCGCCACTTAAATCATCTATTTGATTGACTATCAAGTCCCAACCACGAAGATTAAAGTATCCTACACAGAAGTCAACCCTTTTCACTCCTACATTATTTATAATGCCTTGAAGTCCTTCGGTAAACTTAACCTCGATATTGTCGAATATTCTTCCCATAACTACAAATGTTATAGGTCATGGCTCCAACGACCTTGTTGTTTTTAGTTATTGTTTATACATTAAAAAAGAACGTGGAGCCCTCTGTCGCTCGTCCACTTGTCGAGGCTCTGGTAAAGCCCAAGTAGTCTAAAACGAAACGACAAGACCCCACGCCTATATGTACAATACACCCATCGTGCGCCATGGCTTTCGCCAAGGCGCATTTAGGGCATGTATATACATAACCCGTAGGGCGCATCGCAACTTTATGCCAGACTACTTGTTTTGAAATTTACCAGATTTCGACAAGTCAAACATAAAGCGTAGATTACGCCTTAATTTAATGTATCAAGGCATCCGGACAGGCTAGCTGCCCCATTGCCTTCAGCTGTTTCCCTCCCGCCTTGCGGCGTGGAGTTCAACTAACTGCTTGCAAAGGTATATAAAAAATCCCGAACCACCAAGTAATTCGGGAGATTTTTGTGATAATATTGTTTTTCTGGAAGGGATATTTACGGTTTATTTGTAAACATTACTTACATTAAGTGAATTCATTGACAATATGTGTTTATCAACTCCTCCCTTTTGTCTAATTCTCGTTGCATGACTTCAAGTCTAGCACCAACTCTTTCTTCCCATTCTCTTTTGCGTTGCTTTGCTCTGCGAAGAATTGAAAGGAAATTTTCATTGTCTATAGTCTTGTTTTCCATCGTTCTATTTTATTTTGATGATTTCAACTGCAAAGGTATATAAAAAATTCCGAACCGCCAAGGAATTCGGAAGATTTTTTGTGATTTATTTGCGACAAAGCAACAACGGGCGTTTGTAAGCGTCTCCACGATGACGTATTGCGTAGTCCATATTAATTGTTTACCTTTGCCACGTTTTTTTAAAAAAGTAACAAAACATTCGCCACATGGTGATAGCCATGCAAGATCTTTGTTTGTCTTGTTATATGCGATTTTTTTAGGGAAGTTGCATCGTTTTTCAAAAAAAAACCGTACCTTTGCACCGAAATGTCAGATACACATGAATACTGGCCAAGTATGAGGTGACGCTACCTGCAATCCAAAGGCACACTCACTCGTGAAGGCGGTCGCAAGGATGGCCGATGGGTGATAACAAACAAAAATAGTATGAGCATGAATAAAAGAGAATACACACAAGCCAACAAGGATTGGCTTACGGCAAAAGCACAGGAAGAGGGAGTGAAACCGCTCCCCAAGGGAATATATTATAAGGTATTGGCAGAGGGCAAGGCTGACGGAAAGCATCCTATGCCCCGAAACATAGTTACTGCCCATTACACAGGCCGTACCATTGACGGCAAACAGTTTGACAGCAGCCGTGGCGGAGCCCCATTGGCAATCCGTCTCTGCGACCTCATTGAAGGTTGGATTATTGCCATGCAGCAAATGTGTGTGGGCGATAAATGGGAGGTCTATATCCCTGCCGAAATGGGTTATGGCAAGTTCTCACAGCCAGGCATCCCAGGAGGCTCCACACTCGTTTTTGAAATTGAGCTGCTTGGCATTGCGTAAGAGTAAGAAACTTTCTGAGCTGGAAATAATGACCGCACCGAATATAGAATCATCTACACGAGAAGAACGTTTGGATTACGTCTTGAACGAATGGAGATGTCTGCATAATTGCGAGATATGCGGCAAATGCCATATTCTTAAAGGCCGAAGCGAAGAAATCCTCTATGCCGACTATATAGACGGCAAGCGGTCGTATATGGATATAACATTGGAAATAAGAAGCAACAGATGAGTCTATGACAATAAATTGAATGAATTAATAACACATTAAATCGTTAAAACAATGGACGCAAAAGAAAAAGTATTGGCTACAATGAAGGAGGCAGGTCAGCCTCTCAACGCAGGTAAAATCGCAGAGCTCAGCGGTCTCGACCGCAAAGAGGTAGATGCAGCCATGAAGCAGCTGAAGGCAGAGGGCGCAATCGTCTCTCCTGTTCGTTGCAAATGGGCACCTGCAGAGTAAACTTTAATGGCTTGGTACTGAACAGGAAGAAATATATGGCATTACCAATAAACATCGACGAACTGCTGAAGGGGAAGACTATGGAATGGTCACTTCCTTGCGACGATGCCCATACACATGGCTTTTGTTGATGAGAATGCTTATCTTGTCTCTATTGGACAAACAAAAATGAAAACAAGAAAAAGTTAATGAAAATAGCATAATTGCACAAGACAGTACAAAATGAAAGATAAGATTATTTCATTCATCTGGCAGCACTTTCTGCTTCTCCTTTCGCTTTTTGTAATGACGCTTGGAGTGGCCGTATGCGTCAGGAGTCAACTTGGTAGCAGTGTGATCTCGACCATACCGTACGTTATGGCGAGTGCCGGCGAGTTTATTGACGTAATACCAGAGTGGACAATCGGTACCTACACCATAGTGATGAATGCCATCTTTGTTGCGGCACAAATATTGATACTAACCTGAATATTTCATACTCGGTTTAATACTGCTATTTATGTCGCCGAAAAAA
>SAMEA3663103__coassemble_882_pt1 | contig 11434 bp, 12 predicted proteins | sample SAMEA3663103__metabat2_low_PE_014 | metagenome-assembled genome bin SAMEA3663103 (sample SAMEA3663103) | pig gut metagenome | biome: pig gut; feature: pig-associated habitat; material: faeces | place: France | collected 2012 | reverse complement strand
GCTACAACCAACTACCTTTGCTACGTTCCCGTCCTGGAGGATTCGAAGGGAGCTGGCCGTGTAAGACTTGCCCGTCTTAGCTGAAAAGCGGGTGCAAAGGTAGGCATTTTTTTTGGAATATGCAAACTTTTTGCCTAAAAAATGTCTTTTTTCTCATTTTTATTTGAATATGTGCCCCATATTTAGTAACTTTGCACCCGAAAACACGCATATTTTGTATAAATGACTACACAGGAATATATCCAACTCAGGGCATTTGCCCGTGTTGACGGAACATACGTAGGCATCTTGTGGATAGCAAGTTTTGCCTGTTATCTTGGTGGACTCAGTTCGCCGATGTTAGGACTTGTAGGTGGCATCCTCGCCGTTGCCAGTCCGTTTTTTGCCGCCAAGCGCCTGATAAAGTTTCGCGACGACATCAGGGATGGCGAAATCTCTGGTCGTCGCTCGATGCTCTATTACGCATTGATGTTCTTCTATGCATCATTGCTCTTTGCCCTTGCCCAATATCTCTATTTCGCCTTCCTCGACGGCGGCTATCTCATGCGCGAATACACCTCGATGCTTTCGTCATCCGAGATGAAGCAGGCAATGCAGGCCTATGGCATGACTGCCGACCAATTGATGGAGGGATTGAAGGAGTTTGCCAATACCTCACCGATAATGACAGCGCTGAACATCATGACGATGAACATCACCATCGGATTGATATTCTCTCTGCCAGTGTCGCTTATCACGCGCAGAGCAAGGAAATAGGGCTACAATTGCAAGTAATATTCTATGGCACTACGTGAATGGTGAGAGTATTGCTGTCGAATTTTATGCCGTCGCCCTCGATAAACCGCTGCAATATACCCTCGTCAGCCAGTGAGCGGGGAGTGCCGATGGTGAGAGTGCGCTTGTTGTCGTGCCTTTCCATCAGCCATACATCGTCAGCCAGTTGCAGTGCCATACTCACGTCGTGGGTGGAAAGGAAGATAATCTTTCCAGTCTCTCTTGCCAGTGATTTCAGCAGTCTCATCATTTCCACCTTACTAGGGAAATCGAGGAAAGCCGTTGGTTCGTCGAGGTATATCACAGGTGTCTGTTGAGCCAAAGCCTTGGCAATCATCACTTTCTGCCTCTCGCCGTCGCTCAGAGTGTTAATCATCCTTTGTGCCAGGGCTTCTATGCCCACCATCTCTATCGCCTTATCCACAATATGGTTGTCCTCCTCGCCAAGAGACCCCCAGAAACCAGTGTAAGGCGAACGTCCGAGAGCAACCATTTCCCTTGCCGTCATATTTTGGATTTCTGGTTTGGCAGTCAGCACCACTCCGATGAGCTTTGCCAGTTCCTTGTCGCTGTAATCCTCGATATCTTTGTTGCCGATGAGGATATTGCCTTGCAGTTTGGGCAGAAATCCCGACAGAGTCTTTAGCAGAGTGGATTTTCCCACTCCGTTGGCTCCAAGCAGGCAAGTCAGTCTGCCTTCGTTGAGGCGACAGTTTAGTTGCGAGGCTACTGTCTTTATCTTTTTTGAATGAGCATCATATCCAATACTCAAGTCTTTGATTTCAATGCAATTCATTTATAAGAGAAAAATTCAACAACCCTTGTGGTTCATGATTTCAACAACCCTTGTGGGTCATGATGTTGAGCACCATGTCGTCGGTGGCTCTCATGGCGTCGGCACCGATACTCGTAAGGTTGTGGATGCTCTTATCTACATCATCGTCAATGATACCCTCGGCACTCGTCACACACTTGCCCTCCATCGAGAGCAATGCCGACAGTATTGCCGTTGATACTCCCGATGAAATCTTCAGAGAGCAACTCGGTTTTGCTCCGTCGCATATCATTCCTGTGAGGTTGGCTATCATGTTCTTCACCGAGTGGCACACTCGCTGATAGTCGCCTCCCATGAGATAAGTGATACCGCAACTGCTACCTATCGACGCTACCACGCATCCGCATAGCGCCGACAGTTTGCCAAGGCTCTGTTTGATATATATGGCAGTCAAATGACTGAGAGTCAGCGCCCTCACCAGTTCCTCCTCAGTGTTTTCGTTTTCTATGGCATACACCACCACAGGGTTGGTGGCACATATTCCCTGATTACCGCTGCCACTGTTGCTCATCACGGGAATCATCGCCCCGCCCATTCGTGCGTCGCAAGCCGATGCAGTCTTGGCAATGATATGCGAGAAGATACTGTTGCCGAAGATTCCCTTGGCAAGCGGTCGGTCGATGGTTTTTCCGAGGTTATGTCCATAGTTGCCCTCGATGGCATTTTGTGCTGCCTTCATGTTATAGTCTTTGGTTTGCAATATGAACATTATCTCGTTGAGAGGAGCCTCAGTGGCAAATTCATGCACCATCTTAAGATTGAGGCGGATGTCATCTTCCTCTGATGAGGTGGGGAAGTCGCAATTGTCTTCCAGTTCCACCTTTCCGTCAGCGTTTTCGATATATATGAATCGGGTATGACTGCCTGAGATGATAGCTTTGGATTGCTTTCCGTCGGCGGCATGGCATGTGATTTCTATATATAGTTTTTCGGCGATACCTTCCTTTTGTTTGATGTTGATGTTATGCTGCTGCATATAAAGCTTACCCTCGGCAAGTGATTTGGGAGTAAGGTCGCGCAGCACCTCCAGTTGGTATTCCGAGCGTCCGATAGTTGCACCGAGCGCCACGGCGATAGGCAGTCCTATCATTCCTGTTCCGGGGATGCCCACGCCCATAGCGTTCTTCAGAATATTAGCCGACAGTAGCACGTCGATACTCTCAGGCAGCGAGCCCAAAGCCTCCTTGGCGCGTGCCGTAGCCAATGCCACCGCCATCGGTTCTGTGCAACCGATGGCAGGCACTACCTCCTTGTGTATCAGAGCAATAATTCTGTTTCTTGTTTCCTTGTCAAGCATTGTCCAATATAATTATTCTGTCCAATATTATTTTTTATAATTGTCAATACCCTTCTGCAGATAATCGATATATGCATTGATGTCCTCGTCGTATGAGCGCGATCCTGCGAGTGGTTTACCCTCATTGTCTATCAGCACGTAGAATGGTTGGGTGTTTGCACCGAATTTCACTCTCTGCAGATAGCTCCACTTGTCGCCCACGGTGCGCAGAGTGCGTTGCTGTCCGTTTTCTGTCACTGTCATAGGTTCAGCCAATGGGGTCTTGTCATCCACATACAGGGAGATGAGCACATATTTCTCATTGAGCATATTAGCCACCTTCGGGTCGGTCCATACTGCTGCCTCCATCTTGCGGCAGTTCACGCAACCGAATCCTGTGAAGTCGATCATCACCGGTTTGCCCTCTGCCTTTGCAGCTGCCATACCAGCCTCATAATCATGGTATTTAGCCTCCACCGATGCCTTGTAGAGATTGAAGTCCTGAGTGTTCATAGGCGGAGCGAACGCACTGATAGCCTTGAGTGGAGCGCCCCAGAGTCCTGGTATCATGTATATGGCGAAAGCCAACGAAATCATTGCGAGGAAGAACTGCGGCACATTGGTGCGATTGCCCTCGTCGTCATGCGGGAATTTGAGCCATCCCAAGAGATATACTCCGAGCAGACCGAAGATTACTATCCACAAGGCGAGGAATGTCTCGCGGTCGAGGATATGCCATCCATAGGCAAGGTCGGCCACCGACAGGAACTTCAGAGCGAAGGCGAGTTCGATGAATCCCAATACCACCTTCACCACATTCATCCATCCTCCCGATTTCGGTGCCGATTTCAGCAGACTTGGGAACATGGCGAAGAGAGTGAACGGAATGGCAAGGGCGATGGCAAATCCGAGCATACCAATGGTGGGGGCGAGGATGCTGCCCTGAGTGCTCACTGCCACAAGCAGGAATCCGATGATAGGACCTGTGCATGAGAACGACACCAGTGTGAGGGTGAATGCCATGAGGAATATGCTCAGCATACCGCTTGTGTTCTCCGACTTGGCGTCAATCTTGTTGCTCCACGATGAAGGCAGTGTTATCTCGAACGCTCCGAAGAACGAGGCTGCGAACACCACAAGAAGCAGACAGAAGAATATGTTGAACACGGCATTAGTGGAAAGGGCGTTGAGGGCACTTGCTCCGAAGAGCAGTGTGACAACAAGACCTAACACCACATATATCACCACGATGGATATACCATAGGTGACAGCCTCGCGGATAGCCTTCGAGCGCTCTTTGTTGCGCTTTAGGAAGAAGCTCACTGTCATGGGGATGATAGGCCATACGCATGGGGTGAGCAATGCTAGGAATCCTCCTATCAATCCGGCAAAGAAGATATATAGCAGTGAGGAGTCGGTGGGGGCTGCCTCATAGGCCTTCAGGTCGCTAATCACCGGTTGCCAGAGAGAGGCGGCGGTAGCCGAATCGGGGGCGGCGACATTCATAGAAGCGGCGACGGAATCGCCGCTAACGGTGGCTCCTTCTTCAGAGGCGGTGGCTCCTTCTTCACTGGCGGTGGCGGCGGCATTTGCGGCGGCAGCATTATCGGCAGCATTGTCGGCTTTATCGGCAGCAGCGTCTTTGGCCACAGCGGGTGCATTTCCGCTCTTTATGAAATCTACGGATGTCGGTGGCATACAAGTCTCGTCGTTGCATGCTCCGTATTCCAGATAGCAGTTGATAGAGTACTGGGGTTTTGTGAATTTGATTTTCTGTATGAATGTCACGCTACCCTCGAAGTAGCGCAGTTTCATACCGAACATATTGTCAAACTGTGATATTTCCTTTCCCTTGTGAGTCAGTCCTCCCACGGTTTTCACACCGTCCATCTTCGATGCGTTGAATGTGGCAGAGATTGGTCCGTCGTTGCCCAATCCAGTAGAATACACATGCCAGCCGTTGTCTATCTTGGCTGAAAACTCAATCTGTGCCTCGTCACCTCCGAGCATAGTCATTTTGCTTGTAAAATGCACGGGGTCGGCCATCTGTGCCATTGCGCACACAGAAGCCACGAGCAAAACTAATACTGATAATGTCTTTTTCATTGATGTCGTTCTTTAATTGTTCTATATATATAACAATGTATATTGAAAAAGGGGTAATAATACTATTAATCTTTAACTTTTTTTCAACTCTTTTACTTCAGATCCAGTTCCACGGGGCAGTGGTCGCTGCCCAAAATCTCGGTGTGAATCTTGGCGTCGACTATTCTTTCGTTGAGTCTCTCGGATGTCACGAAATAGTCGATACGCCATCCTGTATTCTTCTCCCTCGCCTTGAATCTGTACGACCACCACGAGTATGTCACCTGTTCAGGATACAGATGTCTGAAGGTGTCGGTGAATCCGTTGTTGAGCCATGTTGTAAACTTACCCCTTTCCTCGTCGGTGAATCCGGGGTTCATACGGTTGGTTTTGGGATTTTTCAGGTCAATCTCCTCGTGTGCCACGTTGAGGTCGCCACACACTATCACCGGTTTCTTCTCGTCGAGAGCCTTGATATATGCGAGGAAATCGTCTTCCCAAGTCATTCTGTAGTCAAGACGCTTGAGTCCGTCCTGCGCATTCGGCACATACACGCACACGAGATAGAACTCCTCCATCTCCAATGTGATGACACGTCCCTCGTGGTCGTGCTCGTCGATACCTATACCGTATGCCACGTTCAGCGGATTATGGCGTGTATATATAGCCGTACCCGAGTAGCCTTTCTTGTCGGCATAGTTCCAATACGATGTATAGCCCTCAAATTCGAGGTCGAGCTGTCCAGCCTGCATCTTTGTCTCCTGCAGGCAGAAAAAGTCAGCGTCGAGTTGTTTGAATATGTCGCTGAACCCTTTTCCTGCGCAAGCTCTCAGTCCGTTGACATTCCATGATATGAATTTCATAATACCTTATTTAATTAATATAGGGAGCGAATAAAGTTATCCGCTCCCTAATTACAGTTTTGTTCATTTAGAATTTCGCCATTTTGATGGCATCAATAGCACATTCGTCACCCTTGTTTCCAAGTTTTCCACCGCTTCGGTCCTTTGCCTGTTCCATATTCTCTGTGGTCAGCAGTCCGTAGATGATGGGTATCTCGTTGGATGCGTTGAGTTTTGCTATTCCGTAGGTCACTCCCTGACAGATATAGTCGAAATGCGGAGTCTCACCCCTTATCACGCTTCCCAGCACTATGATGGCGTCATATTCGCCTCGCTTGGTCATCTGATGGGCACCGTATATCAGTTCAAAACTGCCAGGAACGGTCTTCACGTGTATGTTTTCGGGCAGTGCCCCATGCTTTTCCAGCGTTGTCACAGCTCCTTTGAGCAGTGCGTCTGTAATTTCAGGATTCCATTCCGCCACAACAATGCCGAAGCACATGTTGCTTGCGTCGGGAATCGACTTGCTGTCGTAGTCCGACAAATTATGATAAGCTGTTGCCATTATTTAGATGCGCGTTCGATATACTTGTCGATAGTTTGATACTGCATCGAATAAACATACTTCTCCTTCACCTGCTTATAGAGTTCGAGAGCCTCTGCAGCCTTACCCTGACTTTCGAGAATTTCTCCAGCCTGGATGAGGAATGTGGGCGAGAGAGAGTTGTTGTCAGCATTCTTGGCAGCATTCTTCAGGTGAGTGACAGCCTTGTCGAGCTGGTTCAGATGAGCGTAAGCATTACCCAGGGCACCTTCGGCAGCAGGACTGATCATCTGGTCGTCCTTAGTGTCGAAATCCTCAAGATACTTAGCAGCCTCGTTCCATTTGCCCAGACCGGCATAGCACAATCCGGCATAGAGATTGGCGAGATTACCGGCGTCAGTGCTGCTGTAGTCGGCAGCCACCTTCACGAATCCTGCATATCCTGCGCCATCTCCGTTGAGAGCCTTCTCATAGAGGTCCTGCTGGAAATATTCCTGTCCCTTGGCGAGGGCTGTGCTAGCCTTGTCCTCACGTGGGGCTGAAACATACTGGTTGTAAACAATCACTCCGGCGATTACCACGATCACTGCGAGTACGCCATAAATAATTGCCTTCTTATATTTGAGGAAGAAGGCCTCCGATTTGTTGAGGGTCTCCTCTACATTGAGAGCGCCCTGCTGTTCATTAACATTTGCCATTTATTGTCTTTTGTTTTATTTTTTTCTTCAATTTACATGTTTTATGCACAAATTCGGGGCAAAATTAGCAAAAAATATGCAGATAATGAAATTTTATGCCGACTTTTTTTGCTTTTCCCCCCGAAAACTTGTAACTTTGCACTAAAATTACACATTTTTGGGCAATGATACTCGAAAAACTGACCATATTAAACTATAAAAACATCGGTGAGGTCACTCTCGACTTCTCGCCGAAGGTAAATTGTTTTATCGGCCATAATGGGGTGGGTAAGACCAATGTTCTCGATGCCATACACTATCTTTCGTTCTGTCGCAGCAGTATCAGCACTAGCGATTCTCAGGTGATACGCCACGGCGAGGAGTTCTTTATGCTCGAAGGCAGATATTCCACTGATGAGTCTGAACCCGAAATTGTTTATTGCGGTATGAAACGTGGCACCAAGAAGCACTTTAAGCGCAACGGCAAGGAATACCGACGTCTGTCGGAGCATATTGGTCTCATACCCATCGTCATGGTTGCTCCTGCCGACAATATGATTATCGACGGACTCAGTGAGGAGCGCCGCCGACTTATGGATATGGTGATATCCCAGTTCGACCATGCCTATATCGACCATCTTTCCCGCTACACCAAGGCACTGCAGCAGCGCAATTCCCTGCTTCGTCAGGAGGCGGAGCCCGATGCCTCGCTGCTCGATGTGCTTGAGGATCAGATGGGATATGAGGGCGAATGTGTCTTCGCCGCCCGTGAGGCGTTTGTCAACGAACTTATTCCTGTCTTCCAGCATTATTACGAGGCTATATCTGGTGGTTGCGAACAAGTGGGTATCAGCTATGAGTCGCATTGCCGTAGAGGACCGCTCGCTGAGGTCATCCGTCGCGACCGATTCAAGGATAGGGCAGTGGGATATTCGCTCCATGGTGTGCATCGCGACGACCTGCTCTTCACCCTCGGCGACCATCAGATGAAGCGTGAGGGCAGCCAGGGTCAGAACAAGACATTTGCCGTGGCACTCAAATTGGCGCAGTTTGACTTCCTCAAGCGCACTGCCTCGCGCACCACACCATTGCTCCTTCTTGACGACATCTTCGACAAGCTCGATTCCGTCCGTGTGGAGCGCATCGTAGAGATAGTGAGTTCGTCGGGATTCGGACAGATATTCGTCACCGACACCAATCGCGACCATCTCGACAAGATTCTTGCTCGTTGTGGCGGTGATTATAAAATTTTTGAAGTAAAAGGAGACTGGTAGGATATGTTCAGAAGAGATGTAAAAAATATAAAGGACCTTGTGATGCAGAATCTGCGTGAGAATGGTCTTGAGACGCCTCTTTTGCAGAAGCGTCTGATAGATGCATGGCCCGAGGTGGCAGGGCCTTCTGTTGCGCGTTTCACTCGCGAGGTCACTATCTACAATCAGGTGCTCTACGTCAAACTCTCCTCTCCTGTTCTTCGCACGGAGCTCTCTATGCGTCGCCAGACCTTAATCGACAAGCTCAACCACATCGTCGGGGCAAGGATTATCACCGATATACGTTTTAATTAGTTCTTTTAGGCACGGATAAAACAGTGTCCATTGCGATGTCATGCTCATCAGTGGGAATACTATCGAGGAGTTGAAAAGGAAAGCATACACCTATTTTATATATACGCGCGTGAAGCAGTGGCAGAAACCTGTCGTAATACCCCTTCCCCCTGCCAAGCCGACGGCAGGCAGAGTCGAAAGCCATTCCAGGGATTACCGCCACGTCAATCGCCTCATAGTCGTCAAAAACCTCGCCGCAAGGCTCCAAAATACCAAAAGCCCCCACCTTCAAGTCGTCCTTTCCCGTATATCTGTGCAGCACCATCGTCGTCTCTCCCGTCACCTTCGGCAGCACCACCGTCTTTCCTTCCTCCCATAGCCGTTCAATCACAGGAGTAACATCCACCTCGTCGGCCAGAGGATAATACATCATCACCGTCGAGGCATCCCTCAATCGTTCCTCCTCCAAGAGCCGTTTACAAACAGAGCGCGACATGTCCCGCAGTCTCTCCACGGGAATGTCGCGCTTCCTTTCACGTATTTCTTTTCTCAGTTCTTTTTTCATCAAAAATTATTTTTTCGGGAACGCCGCCTTTCTCTTGAATACGTCGAGCGACTTCATGATGGCAGGGTCGTCCTGATTGAGATATTCCGTCCAAGCCTCGTCGTTGAGCATGTTGTATATGATTCGGCTGTTGATATATCTCTCCAGCAGTTTGTGCGACTTCTTTATCATGAGGTTGCGTCGCTTCAATCCGTTCTTGTTGGCATAGTCGGCAAATTTCTCCACCGTGTTCTGCTTCACGAGATAGTCGGCGAGCTCCTGCATTTCGCTGAAGTTGTTCAATTTCAGACGGTTGTTGTCGGTGTATGTAAATGCAAACTGCAGAATAAGTCCGCTCATCGACGCCTCCTTATAGTAAGAAGTCACGTTGAGAGTGTCCTCGGGGATGAATATGTCGGGAGTGATACCACCACCGCCATACACCTTTCTTCCTATCGAAGTGTGATACACCTTGCCCGTGTGCTTGATACTGTCCTGCGAGAAGAACTCTCCGTGCTGGTATCTCACTAGTATATCCTCCTCATAGCTCTTTTCGTCGCCCATGGTATAAGGTTTCTGTATGCATCGTCCCGACGGTGTGTAGTATCTGGCAATGGTGAGCCTGATCATCGAGTTGTCGTTGAAAGGTATAGGTTGCTGCACGAGTCCCTTGCCAAACGAGCGGCGCCCGATGATGGTGGCGCGGTCGTTGTCCTGCATGGCTCCCGCGAATATCTCCGATGCCGATGCCGATGTCTCGTCGATGAGCACTATGAGCGGTATCTGCTGATACGACCCGCGACCGTCACTGCGGTATTCCTGTCGTGGCGATTTCCTTCCCTGGGTATATACGATGAGTCGTCCCTTGGGCAGGAATTCGTTAGCCATTTGATAAGCCGAGTTGAGGAATCCTCCGAGGTTGCCCCTCAAGTCGATGATCAGGTTTTCCACACCCTCCTGCGACAGTTTAGCCAAGGCTATGAGCAGTTCGGGATAAGTATTCTCTCCGAAGTTCTTCACCTTGATATATCCCGTATCGTCGTCGAGCATATACGTAGCCGTGATACTCTTCTGTGGAATCTCACCTCTTGTCACGGTGAAGTATTTCACTTTCTTTTCCCCGAATCTCACAATACCCAATTTCACCTTTGTGTCCTTCGGACCTTTCAGTCTTCGCATGGCCTCCTGGTTGGTCACCTCCTTGCCCACAAACGGTTTGCCATCCACACTCACGATTTTGTCTCCGGCGATAAGCCCCGCCCTTTCCGCAGGACCGTTTCCGATAACGTTCTGCACTCTTATAGTGTCCTCACGAATGGTGAATTCTATTCCCACTCCCGAGAACGAGCCCTTGAGGTCGTCGTTGGCAGCCTGCACGTCCTGCGCACTGATATACACCGAGTGCGGGTCGAGTTCAGCCAATATCTGCGGCATGGCCTTCTCCACCAGTTGGTTGATGTTCACCGTATCCACATATTGGTCGTCGATGATATGCAGCAAGTTATTGAGTTTGTTGCTACTCGAGTTGATGATGCTCAGTCGGTTGCCCGAGAAATGGTTGGCGTAGAATGTTCCGATGATGATACCCACCACCACGCACACAGCCATTATCAGCGGCATATACCTGTTTTGTCTGCTTTTGCCCATAATAATATATCAATCTTAGTTTTACGAGTCAATTACATTCATGAAATCCACCTGTATTCCAGCCTGTCTCAGCAAGTCGGCACCGTCTGTCAGTCGGTATTCCCGTGCATACACCACACGTTTTATTCCCGCCTGGATAATCAGTTTGGCACATTCGATGCATGGCGAGTCGGTGATGTACAGCGTACTGCCCTCACTGTTGTTTGAGCTGCGTGCCAGTTTGGTGATGGCGTTAGCCTCGGCGTGCAGCACATAGGGTAGGGTGACGTTGTTGTCATCCTCGCACACGTTTTCGAATCCGCTCGGTGTACCGTTATATCCGTCGCTGATTATCATTTGGTCCTTCACCACCAGTGCCCCCACCTGTCGGCGTTTGCAGTAGCTGTTTTCGGCCCATATCTGCGCCATTTTCAGGTAGCGCAAGTCAAGCATATATTGTTTCTTGTCCATAATTCTTTTTTATCCACAGATTATCACAGATTTTATTTTTGTCCACAGATTATCACAGATTTTATTTTATCCAAAGATTTACACAGATTATTTTTTTTGGCACGGAAATCCGCGGCTTTTTCAAAGACACGGCTTGGCTCCGCATTGATATTTTCCACGGCACTTCGTGATTACGGCTTGCTTCGCAAGTTCACGGCTTAGTTTGCTCTGCGG
>SAMEA3663103__coassemble_863_pt1 | contig 11636 bp, 11 predicted proteins | sample SAMEA3663103__metabat2_low_PE_014 | metagenome-assembled genome bin SAMEA3663103 (sample SAMEA3663103) | pig gut metagenome | biome: pig gut; feature: pig-associated habitat; material: faeces | place: France | collected 2012 | reverse complement strand
GCACGGTTCTTGAAGGGGAAAGCGGGGGAAACCCCGCAGACCTACTTAGATAAATGAGCAATATGGCAAACAAGATGATAAGCAATCCTTTTGTCGTCGGCAAATATTTGTCAGACGAGTATTTCTGTGACCGTATAGAGGAGACTGCATTCCTTCTAAAACAGATAGTAAACGGCAGAAATGTAGCCCTGATTTCTCCAAGAAGAATGGGGAAGACGGAACTCATACACCACTGTATGAGACAATCGGACATCGCCGACAACTATTTTCCGATATTTGTGGATATCTACGCCACTACATCATTGGCGGAATTCGTATATCAGCTTGGCAAGGCCATATATGAGAAACTTGCACCGAAATCGGAGATATGGAAACAGAGATTCTTCAGTGTTATCAGCTCACTCCGTATGGGATTCAAACTTGATCCCATGACCGGTGAACCGGGTTTTGACATTGGGCTTGGTGACATAAAGACCCCCCAAACCACTCTCGACGAGATATTCAATTATCTTGAACAGTCTGAAAAGCCGTGCATCGTTGCCATCGACGAATTTCAGCAGATAGGCAATTATGAGGAGAAAAACACTGAGGCCATGCTGCGTACACTCATACAGAGATGCACCAACACTTCATTCATCTTCGCTGGTAGCAAGCGGCACGTGATGGCAAACATGTTCACCTCGCCGTCAAAGCCGTTTTATCAAAGTTCGATAACCATGGGACTCAACCCTATACCATTGGATACTTATTGCCAATTTGCCGCAAGGATGTTCAAACTGGGGGAAAGAAGCATCGAAGAGGATGTTGTAAGGAGTGTTTATGAGGACTATAACGGTTGTACATGGTTTATGCAGATGATGATGAACGAGCTGTTTGCATTGACCCCCATGAGAGAGAAATGCGTGAAGTCTATGCTGCCGCAGGCAAAGCGGGGCATTATCCTGAGTCAGGAGCAAACCTACAAAGAGACGCTCTCGCAAATGGCTCCTCGTCAGAAGATGCTTCTTCAGGCGATAGCGCGCGACAAAGAGGCAAGGAACATCACGAGCCAGGAGTTCATCTCGCGCCATAGTCTTCCATCGGCAAGCTCGGTGCAGTCGGCTGCCAAGGGCCTGCTTTCCTCGGACATCATCACCAAGGACGACGATGCATACCGCATCTACGACTATTTCTTCTCCGAATGGTTGGCTAAGGTATATTAAGGGTCATGAGGGGATATATTGTTAATAATTGATAATAATTATCCCGCATGCTTGCATAATCAGAAAAATATTCGGATATTTGCATTACGAAAAGTTCGTAACGACATTAACGTAATTGCAATAGCATGGACAATAAGCCGAGAAGAAATGTACAAGATAATTATATTTGATTTCGACGGCACTATCGCCGACACCAACAAGTGTATCATAGAGACATTCCAACAGTCGCTCGTGGAGTTAGGATTTGACACAATGGAAGAGAAGGATATCAGCCGACTCATCGGCTTGCCACTCACGCACATGTACGCCCAACTGCTGCATACCGACGACAAGAGCCTCATCGACACAGCCGTGGCCACCTACCGCCGACTGTTCACACCAATCAGTGAGCGCACCGTCACCCTGTTCCCACACGTGGCAGAGACTCTTAGACAAATACACGAATCGGGCATCTCAACCGCCATAGCCACAAGCCGTGGACGCGACTCACTCCACATGCTCCTCAAGGTGCATGACATTGCGCAATATATCGATACCGACTGCTGCGAGGAAGACGTGACAAACAAGAAACCAGCACCGGATATGGTGGAGAGAATATTGAATAAAACGGGATTTGACGCCAAGGATGCACTTGTCGTAGGCGACACCTGGTTTGACATTCAGATGGGACGCGATGCCGGTTGCACCACATGTGGCGTGACCTACGGCAATCACTCGCGCGCCACTCTTCTGGAGCATGGGGCCGATCATATCATCGACGACTTCGCTGAACTCAAGTCTATAGATATCTTTTCATCCGTATTTTCTAATAAGACATCGCATCTTTCTACTCTTTGACATATATCTTGAAGTTAAGATCCTTCACTCCCACTCGTCTGTAGAGCATTTGATCATCTTCCTCCTGAATCTCTGTTGGTTTGTCATCGAGGAACTTCAGCGACATTGAATTTGATTATGATACTTATTGTTATATGTTCATGATACCTATAGTTATTGTCTCATAATATACTGTTATGATTCTTTCGCATCACCTGTTTACATTTCCATAGAACAGGTATTCGTGTTATGTTCCGCAGTGCGGTTTCTACATTCCGCAGTGGGGAATGTACATTCCGCAGTGGTGAACGTACGTTCCGCAATGCGGAATATAAACCAAACACGGTGCAAAGATACATTAAAACAGAGTATTATGCAAACATCTATACGACAATCTTTATACATTTACAACTATTTAACAGACAGCGTCTCTTTAGCACTTATTACTCTCTCACGCGCGCGCGTGCGCATCTGTAATTTTTCATTTTCTTCTATCACTTCTATCACTAAATATATTAATATTCTTATTTCCAATGAGTTAAATGTTAAATATTAGTGATAGAAGGTGTGATAGAAGTGATAGAAGAAAGGTTTTTTAACTATATTTTCTTGGATATTTAAAGATTTTTTAGTATTTTTGCATCCGAAAAGAATACAAAATAACCCCATAACGAAACAAAACATGGTAAAAATAGTGCGAATCAATACAAATAGAAGTGGAAAATCAGCTGTCACAGCGTCATCACTCGTCAAATTAATGGATAGAATGACAAGAGATGACAGCAAGAACTCTGTCGGAGCATTCCGTGATTTCGTTGTAATGGCGCAAAATCATTATGGACGTGGCATGAGATGGACAGGAGACTACCATCTTAAGCACCAGATGCCATGTTTTCTGCCTTCCTTGGAAATCGTCAGAAACAAGCAGGGAAACGAGGCCATGCGGACATTCAACGGCATTATTACACTGAGCGTTGACCGCATTGACGAAGATTCCGACCTTGAGGCGGTGAAGCGGGTGGCGGCAATGATGCCAATGACCCTTGCGGCGTTCATCGGAAGCACAGGCACTACAGTGAAGATATTGGTGAGGGTGGAGCCTAAAGACGGGCATACCATCACCTCTGAGGAAGAGGCAGAACAGTTTTGCCGCATGTCATACGATATCGTGGTAAAGATGTATGACGCTGTGATAAACCACAACGTGCAGATGGCAGCATCGGCGCGCGAGGGCAACTGCCTTTATGCGGGATTCCGAATGCCGCTCGACCCCAAGCCGTATTTCAACCCCAAAGCCACAGCCATGCGCATTGAGATGGTAGCACAAGGTAAACCGCTACAGGTGGCGCTGCCTCTAAACGACCGACAGCTCACGGGCGAGGACGGATTTATGAGCGAGTCTGACTCCGACATACGCCAGATGCTCGAGTTTCTTAAGACCCGTTATGAATTCAGATACAACATGCTGGAGTGCGTGCCGGAGATGAAGATACTGGCAAAGCCCAACTACGGGTGGTTGCCACTCGACGCACAACGGTTTAACTCTATCCTACTCGACCTGCAGAGCAGAGGGTTGAATGTATGGGACAAGGACTTCAACCGCTATCTTCACTCACAGAAAATCATGATTTACGACCCCGTGCAAGACTATCTCTACGACCTGAAGGACAAATGGGACGGCAACGACCATATTGGCCGACTTGCCGACTGCGTGCCCACAGACTGCCCTCACTGGAAGCAGTGGTTCCGCAAGTGGTTTATAGGCATGGTGGCGCAATGGCTCGAACACAACCGCCGCTACGGCAACAGTGTGGCTCCGCTGCTCATCTCCCGCCAAGGCTACAACAAATCGACATTCTGCCGCAACCTGTTGCCTCCGCAATTCAAGCAGACTTTCATCGACAATCTCGACGTGGCGGAAAAGAAAGCCACACTGATAGCCATGGCACAGTCGCTTCTCATCAACCTCGATGAGTTCAATTCCATTGCACCACGCATACAGCAGGGATTTCTCAAGAACATCATGCAGCTGCCATCGGTGAAGGTGAAACTGCCATACGCCCGATCAATAGAGACACTGCCGAGGCGCGCCTCGTTTATCGCCACCACCAACATGACCGACATACTTGCCGACCCGTCGGGAAGCCGGCGTTTCATAGGTGTGGAACTCACCGCACCAATAGATGTCACGACACGCATCAACTACGACCAACTCTATGCCCAGGCGATGGATGCCATATACAAGGGCGAGCGCTACTGGTTTGACCAGCAGGAAACAGCCGAACTGATTGCCCACAATAGGAAATATCAGCTTCTCTCGCCCGCCGAGCAATATTTCCGTCTGTGTTTCGAGGTGTGCCAAGACCCGAGTGAGGGAGAATACATGTCGGCTGCCGACATCTTCCATCGCATCAAGCAAGTGGCAGGTTCGTCATTGGGAATATCAGCCGTCACGAAATTCGGTCAGTTTCTCACCAATCTCGACGGCATTGTTCACAAACGCACCAATCTTGGCACCGTATATCTTGTGAAGCAAAAACACTGACCAAAATAGCGCAAGAATACCGAATGAAATAGCGCAAAAATAAAGGTTAAATTGCCACAAAAATTGCAGTTCTATGTTGAACTTGCGCAATTCCTCAACTCCTAATGAGTGCTTTTCAAAAAGTTGTTGTAAATTTGCACTTGCTAGTTGAATCCGCGAAGTTCCAAAAGACGACTAGAATTGTTAAAAATGCCTTGAATAACCATATTTATTGTTATAACATATCATAAAATAAAGAAATTGTTGTATTTTTGCACTCGTAAATATAAGTTGAGTATCAATATGAGCAAGACAACAATGGGCAATAAGTTGCCCCGAAAACTTGAACAGAAGATGCAGACGGTAGGTGAGCAAATCAAACTGGCTCGTCTGCGTCGCAATCTTAGTGTAGTACAGGTGGCTGAACGGGCAACATGTTCTCCTCTGACTGTTTCGAGGATAGAAAAGGGTGCTCCGACAGTAGCGATTGGCATTTATCTCCGTGTGCTTTATGCCCTCCAACTGGATGATGACATTTTGTTGTTGGCGAAGAATGATGAAATAGGTAGGGCCTTGCAGGATCTTGCGCTGAAACATCGTGAACGTGCCTCTAAAAAGCAATAAGGAATGAAGACACTGTATATATATGCTGACTTCGACTGAAGTGAACCCAAAAAGTTGGACACAACACTTACTGTTTATATGCAAAGAAGAACATGAGTTAAGAACTGAACGAGAGCAGAAAGGAGCTTACAATATTCTCTGATTGCTGCCTAATCCAAGTTACCAATACTCAATGTTTCTTCCTGTCTGAACCACCACGCTATGCAGAGTATTCCTAAGCAGTTGCGAGTCGATGCGTTCTGAATATTTCACAAAGTCATCATAGTATGTGGCAAAGCACTTTCCTTATTCTGCATTCACCAACTGCATCAGTGTCTCGAAGCCATCCACCTTGCCGTAGCGGACATGGGCGGTGGAGGGCTGGTCGAAGAGTTTCTCGGCACAGGCTATCTTGCCTCGCTCTATCTCGCGCAGGTCGAGGGATGACATGCTGCCCTTGGTCTCTGCCACGAAATAGACGTGCTTCACCGCGCCCTCCTGAAAGGCTATTGCCCAGTCGGGAGAGTAGTTGCCTACGGGGGTGGGGATGTGGAATCCCTTGGGCAGTTTGGCATACACCACCACCTCCTTAGCCGTATCAAGGTGCTGCACAAACTTGCGTTCCACGCTCTCGGCGGCATTTCCGTCGGTGAAGACATAATCCACGATGCTCTTCTTGCCCTCGTAGGCTTTGTCCATCGTGGTGTGCTTCTCCTGGGTGAAGATGTCGCTGGAGTATTCGCCATCCACCTGGTTGTAGCTGATATGATCCACGATGATGGTGGCTTTCTGCTCCATGATAATCCTCGACACCTTGCGGATGAACTCCTCGGGATTCACCTTGTAGAGGTCGAACTTCATGGGACGTATCTTTGAGAGGATGGTGGCTACAGTCTTGCGGGTCAGCTTGGTGTTGGCACCTATCTTGCCCAACAGGTCATACTTCACCGTGCTCACCACATCGGTGCGCATCACGTTGTAGTCGGCAGTGTCCTCGTGGAGCATGTGTCCGTGTTCCATGTCCTCGAGGGTGAGGCGGTCTTTCTGCTCACCTCGCGTCACCACATAGCTCAGTCGCGACACGTTCAGTTCCCTGTCAATTGCTGCCACCGCCTTGCCGATGAGTTCCTCGCTGTCGAAATCCACGGTGTAGGCATATTTGTGGTTGATGCGATGCCACAGTTCCTGAAACTCCTTTTTGGCAAAGTTATCGTTGAGTTTGTTCTCTGGGGTCTGCGGTTTGCTTCCGTCGTCTATCATGTCGTCCAGCACCTTCGGGTCGAAGATGCTCTGCACACGCTTATACACCTGTTCGGTATAGGGTTGCAGGTCATCGTCCAACGGCTTCAGCGTGCCGCCTTGCAGGTCGGTGTGGAACAGTTCCGTCACCTCACCGCTCTTGGTGATATAGCCGTTCATGCGCAACTGGAAATAGATGTCCTGCGCCTCGGCGGTGGTCACGGTGTGCTTCGTGCCGTCGGGCATAGTAAAAATCTTGCCCGTGAAGAACTCCATATCGGCACGCATCGGGCGGTCGTAGAGGTCGGCACGGATGTCCTTCTGCAGGTCGCTGACAAACGAGGCATAGCCCTCGCTCGCTATCACCGTCAGGCGGTTCACCTTGTGTACTTCATCGGGCAATACGTCGCCGTCCTGTCTGATGCCACGGCTGTCCACACAGAGGCGCAAGCCGCGTCCCACCTCCTGCCGCTTCTGGCTGATGCTGTTCGACTGGCGAAGCGAACATATCTGAAACACGTTGGGATTGTCCCATCCCTCGCGCAGAGCCGAATGAGAGAATATGAAGCGCACTGGCTCGTCGAGACTCAGCAGACGCTCCTTGTTCTTCAGTATAAGGTCGTAGGCCGAGATGTCATCGGCTGTATCGGAGCCTCGCTTGGTCTCGCTGTTCACCGCACGGCCTTTCTTGTCAATGGAAAAGTAACCCGTGTGCGTGTCCTTCACGGCAATGCTGCCAAGGTAGGACATATAATCGGGATTGAACATGTTCTGCTGTTCGTTCAGCTCCGCCATGTATTCTTGCTCGAATATCTCGCCATAGCGTCCCAAGAGTTGCTGTCCGTCCTCGTCATATTTACGGTAGTTTGCCACCTCGTCGATGAAGAATTTTGTTTATTATTTCAATTCATCCAAAAGGCGGTCAAAGTCGGAAAGGAAAGTCTGGTCTTGGATTACTCTGTACTTCTCATATTCCCCCAACGCCTTCTCTTCTGCCTGTTCATGGGATATGCGTCCTGCATCGGGAAGAATGTCATGGTCGTTGATGGACAGGAATTTGACTAATTGCTCCTTCCAGTCCTTCATCGACATAAGCTGTTGACGTTCCGCCCTTAGTTCTGCTATATCTACAAAGGCTGTGGAAAGCAGTTCAAGGGAACGTACCTCTTTCTCCGACAGGTAATTCTTGGCAACGGTCACATCACTCTTCCTGATTCTGCCGCCGGGAGCATTCTTCCAGGAAGTCAGTCCCATATAGGGCTTTTCGGCATTGGCACGGTCATATACGATTTCCGCTGCCGTCTGATGGGTGACGGCATAGTGCATCATGTTCTGCACGGTCTTATAGAAAAGGCGTGTAGTCTCGCTATTCTTGTCGTAGTCGTAACTGCACTCGGCATAGATGTCAGTTATCTTCTGGTAGTAGCGTCTCTCTGAAGTGCGTATCTCACGGATGCGGTCGAGCAACTCTTCAAAGTAATCCTCGCCAAAGACAGTCTTGCCTTTCAATCGCTCATCGTCCAGCACAAATCCCTTGACAATAAATTCCTTCAGCACCTTGGTTGCCCAGATGCGGAACTGCGTGGCCTCGTAGCTGTTTACCCTGTATCCTACGGCAATGACGGCATCCAGATTGTAGAGCGTCACACCCTGCTCATCCCATTGTTCCGAGGGAATTCGAATTTTTCGAATTGCATCGGACAAATGGACTTCTCCGCATTCGTCTATCTGTTTCAGATGATAGTTTATCGTTGATACTGCTGTGCCAAACAGCTCCGCCATCCGTTGTTGTGACAGCCAGAAAGTCTCCTGGTTGAACAGTACGGACACATTCACTTTGCCTGTGGAGGAGCGGTAGATGAGCACATTGCCTTCCATCCCTTTGGCAAGTTCCTTGCCCGTCAATGCCCCTTGGAAATAATCCCGTGCCATCTTCACCATCGGCTTGCGCTGGTCGGCATTGCAGGCGATGCCCATACATGCTGCGCGTGAAAGCAACACACTTGCCACACGTCGTGCTGTGCCGTTGCCCAACTGCGCCATCTCTTCTATCTCACGGAAATGCTCGTCACGTTTCAGTCCCCGCTCCACTTGCAGAGCATGAGCCACCTTATCCATAAGCCGCTCAAAGTTCCAATATTTCGTATAGCCCAGGGCCTTGGCCAGTTGGCGGGAGTTCCACCACTCCTTGCCAGCCTCATCCGTCTGCTTGATTGCCTCAAAAGGCGATTTCATTTCTTCTGCTTCCATGCTCTACAAAATCTTGGTTACTGTATCGGGGGAATAGGTCTTGAAAAGCTGCTCGAAGTTGGTGGCGGTGCTGTCGAAATCCACGCTTTCCTCGCGGCAGGGGCGCAGTGCGGCATTGATAGGTGAGTTGGCAAGCAGAATGGCCTTCTTCTTGTCGGGCCATGTGAACTGATAGCGCACCTCACGTCCGCTGATGATGACATCCGAGAGGTTCTGCTGCAATTTCTCGAAATCCACCTTGCGCACCAGTTCCCCCGTGCGCTCGTCAATCGTCTCTGTCACACAGTCAGGAAAGAGCGACAGAATCTTCTCAATATTCTCTTGCACCCCATTGGTGCTCTGCATTCTGAGTTTATCCATTCTGTTGTTTCTTTTTTAATTCTGTGAGTTAGGTCTTTTATCATATCTACTTTTTTATTTCGGCAAATGAAATGTAGAGTATCATTTAATTTGCTTTTGAATTACCCAACGTCCATTTTTACGACCACCTTCACGGGCTATAATGCCCTTTGACCTTAACTGAAAAAGGTTGTCACTTTTTCTAGTATCATTCAACCTTCCACTCCCCGATAGTACGTCTTTCGGAGTCAAAGTTGACGCCTACTTTCACTATGGGCAGTCGGCAATTGGCAAACTTCGACTTGTAATCCTTCAGGTCGATCTGCTTCATGGCTGTTTCGGCACTCTTGTTCAGTTTCAGTTCAAACAGGAAAAGGGTGGTCTTGGTTTGAAGTACAATATCCACTCGTCCCGTAGGTGTGTGTATCTCCACATCGGCAAAGTAGTCGGACACGAGGGTGAAAATGATGTAGAGCACCTGCTGGTAGTGACCTTCGGTGTCGGTACCGTTGCAATAAGGCACCGTGCCGAGGAACGTCTGCAGAAGGCTCAGTGCACCGTCGATGTCGTCCTTGGCAAGGCAACGGGCTATGTTGCGTGCGGTGTTGTTGACAACAAGCGTGTTGGGCATGACGTATGCAGGCACAAGGGATTTCGTCAGACCTATGCGCACCTCGTTGTTTGGTATGCCGAGCGTGTAGCTGTTGAAACTTTCGTCATAGTCCTTTATCGTAACATATCCGCTCTGGTATAGCAGTGGCATTATGGTCGTCATCCCTTCCGTAGGAGCATCAAAATCGTCGGCACCGCCTTCCATAGAAATGATGTCTGTGGGCACGATGTCGAATTTTCGGAGCATTTCTATAAGGTATGTCGGTGTGCCAGAACCAAACCAATAGTTGGTGAAGGCATGGTCTTGGAATGCGTTCAGCAAGCTGTATGGATTGAATATGTCTGGCGAGGGCCATGTGAAATGGTAGCCGTCGTATTGATTTTTCAGCTGTGATATCGCCTCATCGCGTGTCGTCCGCCTATGTTCGGCAAAGTCATCAATATAGTCGGACATCTGCGTTGTCATCTCCTCAACAGTGATACCGCACACTGCGGCATAGTCTGGGCGCATGGAGATATTCTTAAGGTTGTTAAGCTCGCTGAAAATGCTGAGTTGTGAGAACTTGGTAATGCCTGTGAGGAAGACAAACTGGAGATATGGGTCGGAGGCCTTTAGCGGAGAGTAGAAATTACGCATTACATTTCGGAGTATCGGCAAGGCCTTTTCCTCATGCATCACGTCAAGCAGCGGAGCGTCATACTCGTCGATAAGGATAACTACCTTCTTGCCTGTCTTTTGGTATGCTGCTTGTATCAACGCTGCTAATCGGTCATTATTATCTGTTGAAGGATTTATAATGCCATAAGTCTTTTCATATTCTTCAAGGCGATTACCAATGTAGCGTTCAAGCTGTTCCTTCTCCATGTGCTTACCCATAGACATATCGAATCTCAGCACGGGATATTCAGTCCAGTCCTTCTCCACTGTTTCGATGAAAAGCCCCTTGAACAAGTCCTTACGTCCCTCGAAATAAGCCTGGAGAGTAGATACAAGCAACGACTTGCCGAACCGCCTTGGACGGCTCAGGAAGATATAGTTGCTGAGGTGTATCATGTTCCAGATACACTCAGTCTTGTCGATATACAGCATATCATTCTCTCTGATTTTCTCAAAGGTCTGTATGCCCACGGGCAGTCGCTTCAAAGTCTTCTTTTCCATATTTCTTGCGTTTTATGGCTACAAAGTTAGAAAAAAATATCGAATTATCAAAAAGAATGGCAGAAAAAGTGTAAATAATTCCATCACTCTTCATATTGCATTAAATCCATAAAGGTTGCCTTCCATTATGACATTCGTTCTATTTTACAAGTATGTTGTTTCGTTTCCTTGTCGTAGTTGATGCCTACAAGAATGATGTCACCGGTGTATTCGGCAATCTTCAAGGGATAGTCCTTACGCTTAATCTGATTGAGGGCAGTGTCGATGGAATGGTTGAATTTCAACTCTATGACAAGGGCGGGCTTGTTGACATTGCGACGGGGAATCATCACAAGGTCGGCATAGCCCTTGCCTGTGGCATACTCGCGATGGATGACATATTCGTTTCTTGCCCATATATAGGCCATGCTGAGCACACAAGCCAAGGAGTTCTCGTCGTTGTAAGAGAGGATGCTGGTGTGCTCATCGTGAGCCCGGTCGATGGCCTGGGCTACTGCTTGTTCGTTGCCGGAGATAGTGGCATCAAGAAGATCCTGCGATGCAATTATCGAATCTACAAGTCGAGTCCAGGATGTGTCTTCTACCGCATTCAGGAATTCATCGCCTACCTCTTTGTTAGGAATATAGCATTTTTTAGAATCTTCATTGTATGCCAAATAACCGAGATGTATCAAAACTGTGAGGACATCATTCTTGCTGCACACTATACGCATGTCGTTTTGGAACTTCAGAGTGTTGACATATACTTGTTCACCAGATAACATTCTGATAACATCGTCTTTAAGTCCGTTGAAATTCATCTGTATGTAAGTCTTGACGGAGTCATAAGCACCAGTAGTTGACCAATAACTTCTACAGGAGCCACTCTTTATAGCTCTCATCACGGAATATG
>SAMEA3663103__coassemble_826_pt1 | contig 12037 bp, 6 predicted proteins | sample SAMEA3663103__metabat2_low_PE_014 | metagenome-assembled genome bin SAMEA3663103 (sample SAMEA3663103) | pig gut metagenome | biome: pig gut; feature: pig-associated habitat; material: faeces | place: France | collected 2012 | reverse complement strand
TTTGTTGTTGACGTGACAAGTCCCATCGACACCGACAAGCCAATCAACTATGAGCAACTCTATGCCCAGTCTGTAGCCGCAGTGAGAAACAACGAGCGACGCTGGTTTGACAATGCTGACATTGAGGAGGTTATGGCGCACAACCGCAAATATGCCCTACTCAACAGTGCCGACATGTATTTCAACGACTATTTCGACACGGCATCGTCCGACGACCCCGAAGCCATGAGACTCACAACATCGGATATATACGACTACATACGTAAGCGTGCCGGGTCAAGAGCAGTCACCGAGAGCATCACCGTATTCGGGCGTTATCTCTCCAATGTGCCTGATATTCAGAAGGTTCATGTTGCATCGGGCACTGCCTACTATGTGAAATACCGCAAAAAAAACGCTGACAGATAAAATCGTCCGTCAGCCATCTGTCATTACTTAATTAACTGTATTATAGTGAGTTATATTCAATCAATGACAGATGACAGATAATATAAACTTTTTCACGTAGGAATTATCTGTATTATAAAATATCGCCCGAATTGTTTGGAGAAATGAAATAAAATGATTATCTTTGTCGCCGAATATGCGACATTATTACACTTAACATTTGAAGGATATGGAAACGAAGCGACTGAAACGACTGCCCGTGGGCATACAGACATTCTCGGAGGTGATAGACCTCAACTGTCTTTACATAGACAAGACTGAGTATATCTGGAACATGATACACCTCAGCAAGTATATCTTCCTGAGCCGCCCAAGACGGTTCGGCAAGTCGCTGCTTGTATCTACGCTTCAGGCGTATTTCGAGGGACGGAAGGACTTGTTTAAGGGACTTTTTATAGAGACTGTAGAGAAGGATTGGACGGAGCATCCGGTACTGAGGTTCAGCATGGCCTCGGGAAAGCACATGGAGAAAGACCAGCTGGAACGCTATCTTCTCAATATCCTTGAAGAAAACGAGAAACGTTTTGGATTGTCTTCTGACATTAGTGACCCAAACCTGAGGTTGAAGAATCTTATTATAAATGTTCACGACAAAACCGGAAAGAAGGTAGTCATACTAATTGACGAGTATGACGCACCTCTACTTGACGTGGTACACGAGGATAAGACATTGCCAGTGCTCCGCAACGTGATGCGCAACTTCTATTCGCCATTGAAAGACTGCGACCCATATCTTGAGTTTGTCTTCCTCACAGGCATCACCAAGTTCTCGCAGCTCAGTATATTCAGCGAACTTAACAACCTGAAGAACATATCCATGCGCACCGACTATGCCGGAGTATGCGGTATTACCAAGAAAGAGATGCTCACTGCCATGTCCGACTATATCAATGATTTCGCCGAGGCTCAGGAGATAACCCGAGAAGAAACAATCGAGGGACTGAAACGGCAGTATGACGGCTATCATTTCACTTGGCCTTCACCCGACGTGTTCAACCCCTTCAGCCTTCTCAACGCATTCCAAGACCACGACTACACCAACTACTGGTTCTCGTCGGGCACTCCTACGTATCTTATCGAGATGCTGAGGAAGTTTAATGTCGTGCCGTCTGACATTAACCAGATGCAGGCCCTTGCCTCAGACTTCGATGCCCCGACCGAAAACATGTCTTCCATCACTCCCCTGCTTTATCAGAGCGGTTATGTGACCATCAAGGACTTTGACAAGGCTACGCGTCTCTATACTCTCGACATTCCCAATGGCGAGATACGTGTAGGCCTGATGGACAGTCTTTTGCCTAAATATGTTGAAAGGCGTAAGGAAGCGGGAAATACTACCATAGCTAAGATGTATCTTGCCTTGCTCAATGACGACCTCGACGAGATGTTCCGACTCCTTCAGGCATATCTACTTACCGTTCCTTATTGCGACAATGCCAACTCCGAGGGGCATTACCAGCAACTTCTCTATGTCATCTTCTCACTCTTCGGCAGATACGTGGAGGTGGAGGTTCGCACACCGACAGGGCGTGTGGATATTGTGATGAAAACCGCAAAGGCTCTTTATCTCTTCGAGTTAAAGCTCAATATGTCGGCCCAGGCTGCAATGAAGCAGATAGACCTCAAGGACTACTCCTCGAAATTTGCCCTCTCAGGTCTGCCAATAGTAAAGGTAGGCATCAACTTCGACCCTGAACGCCGCACCATTGGCGACTGGAAAGTATGCGCCCATGTTTAAGAAACCAGACATATATCTTATAGATTCAATGCGCCGGGATTCCCAGAAGGCATTCGAAAACATATTCGAACGCTATTCGAAAGAACTATATGCCTATTCTCAGCAATTCACCAAGTCGGCAGAGGAGGCCGAGGAGATTGTTCACGATGTGTTCTTGTGTTTGTGGAAAAATCGTCAACAGCTGAAATCTGTGGAGTCGCTGCGCCCGCTGCTATTCAAAATGGCTAAATTTCGACTCATCAATGCCTTCAGAGCGAGAGTGGGAGTGCCTGCTTTTGATGAATATGTAGAACTGGAAGACCAAAGGCCTGCGGATGACCATCTGCCTATGGAATATGAAGAAACAATGAGCCAGATAAAGCACAACCTCAATCTCCTTCCACGACAGCAGAGAGTGATTATCGAAATGGCTAAGTTTGAAGAACTTACTCCTGCCGAGATAGCAAAACAGCTTGGAATAAGCGTACAGACAGTAAGGAACCAACTATCAACAGGCTTGAAAAAGCTACGCCAACTACTTTCCGACATTATGGTGATGGTTATGTTATTTTTTATTAAATAATAAGTAATTCATGTTACATTTCTATTACCGCTATGTATATATAAATAAAAAAAGATGATGAAACAACTCATAAAAAAATACCGCAATAACTCGTTGTCGCAACAAGAGCTTGATATTTTGAGGCAACAGTTGGCAGAGACGGATGATGAGCAACTGGCAGTCTTGCTGGAAAACGACTGGCAGGACGCTGACATTGACGTGTCTTTGGCAGACTCCGGAAGATTGGAGGCTGTGAAGGAACGACTAATGAGTGAGACTCACCAAAAGCAAGGCAGAGGTGTTATCTATACCTTATTTAAATATGCAGCAATAATTCTCATACCTCTGCTAATGGCATCCACTGTCTATTACTATATGAAAAGTAAGACGATGCTTGACGAGGGGACTGTTGTCAGCACCGGTAAAGGAGAGAGTGCCACGGTGTGCCTGCCCGACGGTTCGAATGTGACTATTTTTTATGAATCGCGACTTGAATATCAGCAGTCATCGTTCAATAAGGATATACGAGAAGTAAACTTTGACGGTGAGGCACATTTTAAGGTAAAACAAGACAAGGAACATCCGTTTGTCATAGACAATAAGCACCTCAAGGTTACTGTCTTGGGAACAGTGTTCAGCCTTGCTGCCCGTAAAACCGACAATAGAGCGGAAGTATATCTTGAGGAAGGCAAGGTGAGCCTGCAATCGCCCTCATCTGGCAAAACCATAGTGATGAAACCACAAGATCGCGCCACCATCGATTATGCCACAGGAGAAATAACGATAGAGCATCTATTGTCATGCCCAATGAATATATCCCAAGGTTATCTGACATTTGACAGCACACCATTATCAAAGGTCACGACGACAGTAGGGGCAAATTTCGGTTGTAACGTCAGCGTGGCCGACAAGTCGCTGTTATCCAAGACCTTCTCTGGTTCGTTGCCATCAAAAAACATCAACGAAGCCCTTGAAGTGCTATGTCTCTCATTTGAACTAAAAGTAAAAAGGGTTGGAAATAAATATACTTTATACTAAAAAAAATAGATATCAAGTAGTATATCGTCCAGAATTTGTTGTATATAATGGTAGAGAGATTTATCGACACCATTTTTATTAACCCTTAAAAAAGAACAAAGAATGGACAAAAACATGAAGCATTTCATCGTGCTACTGCTTATGGCAGTATTTTGTTGTGGTAATGTCTTTGCACAACACAAACAGACGGTGACGGTCAAGGTGGAGAAAGCCAACTTGAAGCAACTCTTCGCCGTCATCGAGAATCAAACGACCTACCACTTCTCCTATCGCGACGAAATCATCGACAACAGGAAAGATATCACTGTCAATATGACAAAGGTATCTGTAGAAAAGGTACTCGACAAGGCATTGCAGAAAAGAAGTCTTGCCTATCGTGTAGTATCTGAGAAATCTATCGTAGTCTATGACAAAGAGACAGTAACGAAAATGTCAAATTCAAAGCCTGCCTTGGAACGCAAGATCTTCGGCAGGGTTCTTGACAATATGGGAGAGCCCGTCATTGGAGCCAGTGTCATGATCAAAGGAACAGGCAGCGGCTCGGTGACTGACATCAACGGCAGCTTCAACCTGCTAACCGACAAAAAGCGCGTCACTCTCGCTGTGTCATACATTGGTTTTGAGTCGCAGGATGTGGTGTCTGAAGGCACTAAGGAACTGAATATCATGCTCAAACCGAAAGACCAGTTGCTTGAGGAGGTTGTGGTCACTGGTTATGGAACATACAAGAAGTCGGCCTATGCCGGTTCTGCCTCCACCATTAAGACAAGTCAACTGAAGGACGTACCGGCAGTGTCGTTCTCTGGACTGCTTCAGGGTGCCGCTCCTGGCATTCAGATTAGTTCCTCTTCCGGCCAACCGGGTTCCGCCACGTCAATCAACATTCGCGGTATGGGTTCTTTCAATGCCTCCAACTCCCCTCTTTATGTCATCGACGGAGTACCCGCAATGTCGGGCAATGTATCAACTCTGGATACTGATGCAGGACTTGACATCATGAGCACTATCAACACATCCGACATTGAAAACATCACAGTGATAAAGGATGCCGCAGCAGCATCCCTGTATGGTTCGAGAGCCGCAAATGGAGTTATCCTCATCACTACCAAGAAAGGAAAGGTGGGAAAACCCTCTGTAGCATTCAAGTCAGACTGGGGATTCTCTGACTTTGCTATGGACTATCGCCCTATCATGAGCGGAGAGCAACGACGTGAATACATCTACAACGGACTGAAGGCGGGACAGATAATCAATAACGAAGCCACTGAGGAAGAGGCAATAAAATATGCCGATGAGAATATCGACAAATATGCACCTATACCATGGTGCGGATATGTTGACTGGGATGACATCCTCTTCAAGAAGGGAAATCATCAAAACTATGAGGCTTCTGTATCGGGAGGTACCGAGAGGTTTAAGTACTATAGTTCTCTTGCTTACCTCAACCAGGAAGGTATCACTGCAAATTCGGGAATCGAGCGCATCAGTGGAAGGGTGAATGCAGAATACAAGGCAAGTAACCGTTTCACTTTGGGTGCCAATATGCTCTTTTCTAAGGTAAATCAAGACGTGTATGGCGAGGGAACAAGTTATACATCTCCTTTCTACAGTTCGAGAAACTGTGTCGTTCCTTCTGACCCTGTGTATAACGAGGACGGAACATGGAACCGCGAATTCATACGCAACGACGACCGCAACCCATTGCTTTCGCAGACATACGACTCACGCCGTGAATATATCACCCGTTACTTCAACACCATCTACGGCGAATATGAGTTTATTCCTAATCTGAAACTCAAATCCACTCTCAGCTACGACTACAACATCAACAAGGGTGAAAGTTGGAACGATCCCCGCACATCTAACGGTGAGGATGTCAACGGTGAGATATATAAGAACATATATGAGCGAAGCAAACTCGTATGGGCTAACCAACTGTCGTATGTGACAACCATTGCCGATGATCATCATCTCGACCTGCTTGTCGGATATGAGGTTGACGACCAATACCGCGACTACGTAAGCGGCGACCGCATGAACTTTGCCACCTACAACAAACCGTCGCTGAGCAATGGAGCGACCCTCGGCGATGCAGGAGGTTCAAGCACACGTACCCGAATGCTTTCATATCTCACACGAGTGAATTACAATTATCTCAATCGCTATTATGTAGGTGGCAGTTTCCGTACTGACGGCAGTTCGAGATTGGCATCAGGCAACAGATGGGGCAAGTTCTGGTCGTTGTCGGCAGCATGGCGCATGACAGAGGAGAACTTCATGAAACCGCTCAACAACTGGCTCACCGACCTCAAGCTAAGAGCCTCTTATGGCGTGAACGGAACATTGCCATCAGATTATTATGGTTACTTTGGTCTTCTCGGAGTGTCAAGCAGTTATATAGGCGATCCTGCATATACTCTCTCACAAATCGCCAACGACAAGTTGTCATGGGAGACCAATCATAATCTTAATCTCGGTGTTGACTTCAGCCTATGGAACAGAATCAACGTAACTGTTGAGTATTATACCCGACGCACCAAGAACCTGCTTATGGACTATCCTATATCCATGACCACAGGATTCGGCAGCTATTTGCTAAATATCGGCGAGGTGAAAAACCAGGGTGTTGAGCTCGAGATTACTTCCCGCAATATCGAGACAAAGGACTTCAGTTGGACTACTATGTTCAACCTGTCGCACAACAAGAACAAAATAGTAACTCTCGACGGCAATCAAACCGAGATTATCAGTGGTTCGCAGATACATCAGGTGGGTAGTTCCTACCGCACATTCTACCTTATTGAGTTTGCAGGCATCAATCCTGACAACGGACGTCCACAGTTCTACACCAATACCAAGGACGAGAACGGCAATTTAATAAAAGAAATAACAGAAAATGCTGACGAAGCAAACCGCATAGCGACAAAACATGCCGAACCAAACTTCACTGGCGGTCTTGTCAACTCATTGCGCTATAAATGGTTTGATCTCAACTTCACATTCTCCTATCAGTTTGGCGGCTACAGCTACGATAACTGGGCACAAAAAACAGAGCATGGAGGCAACGACCTTGAGGCCAACATTCCTGCCTACTATGCCAATTCATGGAAGAAGCCAGGTGACATCACCAACTACGAACTCTTTATCGAAGAGCCCGACTATCCCATGAGCAGTTATTCCACCACACGCCGACTCCACAGCAGAGACTTTATCCGTCTGAAAAATATCACCTTTGGTTTCACACTACCAAAAGCATGGACCTCACGGTTAGGTCTCGACAATGTGCGTTTATATGCCGCAGGCAATAACCTGTGGACATGGGCAAGCTACGACCAGTATGACCCGGAGGCAGTAAGCACCGGTTCTGCTATCTGGGGTACACCTCCACTCAAGACCATGACATTCGGTATCAACATCAATTTCTAAATCCAGGTATTTAAAATTAATGAAAAATGAAAAAAATAGCTTCATATATAATTATCGGTTCAATGGCATTCTCCGCAGTGTCTTGTTCCGACGGATGGCTTGACGTAGAGCCTTCGACTGCTGTAGAGACTGATAAATCTATCAACGAACTATCTGATGTGGATATCATGCTCAACGGCATCTATACCACCATGCAGAATGCCTATGCTTATTCAGGGCGATTAGTATATTATGGTGATGCATGCGGCGACGACATGATGGCATACAGTTCGACAAAGCGCACAGGCAATTACTATACGTTCAACTTCACCAAGGACACTGCACCATCCTCTTTCTGGTCGTATCCATACGAGATGATTAGCCTGTGCAATATCATTCTGTCAAAGATAGACGATGTGGAAACCAAGGAAGAAGAACTGCGTGACTACTACAAAGGACAGGCTCTTGCCTTGAGAGCCATGTTCCTCTTCGACCTGACAAAGTTTTATGGCTACCCTTACAAGAAGGATAATGGAGCCTCACTCGGTGTGCCCATCGTATTATCGGTGTTGGACAAGGAGGCAAAGCCTAAACGGAACACTGTGGCAGAATGTTACAAACAAGTAATCGACGACCTTAAGGCTGCCATAACTGCTATGGATAATGACAAGGGAAAGTCTTTCCATAAAGGACACATCAATCTATTTGGAGCACAGACACTTCTCAGTCGTGTATATCTCTACCACGGCGACGACTCTGACGCTCTCGACATGGCAACACAGGCCATCAAGGGAGCAGAAGCAGAAGGCTACAAACTTTGGACAAATGCCGAATATGCCACTGCATGGGGCAATGATGCCAGCAACGGCACAAAGGGTGAAGTATTGTTTGAAATTGTAAACACTACTGACGATAGCCCTGGAAAGGAGTCACTCGGACGCCTTCATTCACCGAGCGGATATAAGGATATATGTCTCACATCCAGCTTTTATGCTCTTCTCAACGAAGACCCTGACGACGTGCGCCTAAACCTGCTTGAATATAGTAGTAAGCGTGCCTTCGTGAAAAAATATCAGCCACAGGACGGAGAGGACATCATGGATGCAAATATTCCTCTCATACGTCTCTCCGAGGCTTATCTCAATGCAGCGGAAGCTGCCGTGAAGACTGGCGACAATCCGTCTGCCGTGAAATATCTCAATGCCATTGTCAGCAGAGCAAATCCTGCCAACAGTGTGGAGGGTAGCACTGTTACTCTTGACCGTGTGATGACCGAGAGACGCAAGGAACTCGTGGGAGAGGGTCACCGTTTCTTCGATGCCCTGCGCGACGGCGGTTCCGTGGATCGCCACGATGTCAAGGGACAGTCAAAGATCAGCTCAACCAAGCATTACATCACAAAGGCTGAGAAGATGAATTTCTCATGGGACTATTACAAGTGTGTACTTGCCATTCCAAAGGCAGAGATGGATGCTAACAGCAATATGCTGCAGAATCCATTATATGACTCGTCAAAAGATGATGAATAGTCGATTATGAATTCCATTATAGATCGATTTCTTTTAATAATTGTCTGCATGTCGGCTTTTGTCGGCATGCAGGCTTCTCATCATGATGAGCATACTCTCACTGCCGACGGACCTTACATCATCTACTCTTTTGACGGCAGTGCGAGGGTAATAACTGTATCCCCCGAAGGAAATATCTGCGACACCACCTATTCTTCGCTTCCCGAGGATTACAGTTTTGAAGTAGTGTCTCACGACGGAACCCACCGTTTTCCCGTTACTCTACATGATGTTGAACGTCCTGCCTGCAACTATCAACAACCTGAGAAAATATTTGTGATTTCCGACCCTCATGGCGATATTGACTGCATGGTAGAACTGCTAAAGGCAAAAGGGGTTATTGATGGGCAATATCACTGGATATATGGACGGAACAGTCTCGTAGTCATAGGCGATGTGATGGATCGCGGCAACGATACTACACAGATACTATGGTTACTCTACAAACTGGAACAGGAAGCACGTGAAGCTGGCGGAGGGGTGCATTTCTTGTTGGGCAACCACGAACCCATGGTGCTTATGAACGACCTTAGATATACAAAGGAGAAATACCGAATGCTTGCCGAAAGACTAATGTTGGAATATCCGGCTCTTTTGTCGCGTTCGTCGGTATTGGGCTATTGGCTTTCCACTCGCAATACCATAGAGACTATAGGCCGCAACCTGTTTGTTCATGCGGGAATCAGTCGTGAGTTACTCAACCTCAACCTGTCGGTGCCCATGTTGAACGAACACATAAGTCATGGTCTTGGGATGAACAAGCAACAGCGCAGAGCCGACTCTCCTCTCACATGGTTCCTTTTTGCCTCACAGGGACCATTATGGTATCGTGGTATGGTGCGCAATGAACCGAAATATAGTCCTATTGCTCCCGATACCCTCGATATGGTTCTCCGCCATTATGACGTTGACCGTGTAATAGTGGGCCACACTGTATTTCCAGAAGTCACATCCCTTCATGGAGGCAAAGTAGTGGCAGTGAATGTTGACAATAAGAAAAACCGCAAACACCACCGCACCCGCGCTCTCCTAATAGAGGGCGAAACACTCTTTTTTGTGGACGATAAGGGGAAATAAATCTATTCATAGCCAACAGATTTTTGCTTTAAGAGATACATCAAATTGGACATACTACTTATTAGGGCTTTATGAAACAAAAACTATAATATATGGAACATTTTTGCATCGGTTTATGAAATAAATAGTGTAATTTTGCACTCTGGAAATGTATTTATTTATTTAATTGACCAAAAACAATGAATAGAAATCTGATCTTTTCAGGACTTGTGTGCCTGATGATGCCATATACAACAATGGCGCAAGACAAACTCTACAACGATGAATTCCCGCTGGGCGACATCACACTGCTCGACGGTCCGCTGAAACACGCACGCGACCTAAATGTGGAAAACCTGCTGAAGTATGACTGCGACCGAATGCTCGCACCTTATCGCAAGGAAGCAGGACTGACGCCACGCAAACCTACCTACCCCAACTGGGACGGACTCGACGGACACGTAGGCGGACACTATCTCTCGGCCCTTGCCATCAATGCTGCAACTGGCAGCGAAGAGTGTCGTAGGCGCATGGAATATATGATTGCAGAACTGAAACTTTGTGCCGAAGCCAACGACAAGCGTGGAGAGGCTTGGGCAAAGAACTATGTGGGCGGTTTCCCACAGAGTGAAAAGCTATGGTCAACATTCCGCAAGGGTGATTTCGGAAAATATTTCGGTTCATGGGCACCATTCTACAACCTCCACAAAATGTTTGCCGGACTGCGCGACGCATGGCTTTATTGCGGCAACGAAGATGCACGCCTGCTCTTCCTGAAGTTCTGCGACTGGGCAGTGGATATCACATCTGAGCTTAGCGACGAACAGATGGAACGTATGCTCGGCAATGAGCATGGCGGCATGGATGAGGTGATAGCTGATGCATACGCCATGACTGGCGACCGACGTTATCTCGACTGCGCCCGCCGCTTTGCTCACCGACAGTTGCTCACCCCGATGGAGAACCATAAGGACTGTCTCGACAATATGCATGCCAATACACAGATACCAAAGGTGATAGGTTTTCAGCGTATAGCCGAACTCGACAACGACGCCAAATGGCATGAGGCAAGCCAATATTTCTGGGATCTTGTCACCAAGGAGCGCTCGCTTGCCATAGGAGGAAACAGCCGACGCGAACACTTCCCCACCAAGGAAACATGCATCGACTATGTGAACGACATCGACGGACCAGAATCATGTAACACATACAACATGCTAAAACTCACCGAGTTCCTCAACCGTGCCAATCCCAATGCCGCCTATGGTGACTTCTATGAGCGTGCAATGTTTAACCATATCCTATCCACACAACATCCAGAACACGGAGGATATGTATATTTCACATCGGCTCGTCCACGCCACTATCGCAACTACTCCGCTCCCAACATGGCGATGTGGTGCTGCGTGGGAACGGGTATGGAAAACCACGGCAAATATGGACAATGGACATGGACGCGTAAGAAGGGCGTGAAAGCATCTGATGACGCTCTTTACGTAAATCTCTTTGTTGCTTCGAAACTTAACTGGCGCGAGCGAGGCATCATCTTAAGGCAAGAAACAGCCTTCCCTTACAGCGAGACATCGGAGATAGCTGTGACAAAGGGAAAGGGAGTCTTCACCATAAAGATAAGGAAACCCTCATGGTGTGACCGCTTTGAGGTGAAGGGTATTGGATTCGATGCAAAACAATATGAAGAGAATGGATTTGTCTGCATTAACAGGAAATGGAAGAAGGGCGACCGCATCGCCATCTCCATGCCTATGCACGGCAGTGTTGAGCGGATGCCCAACGTACCTCAGTATGTTGCAATTATGTATGGTCCTATCGTTCTTGGTATGAAGACTGGCACAGAAGACCTGCGTTCACTCATTGCCGATGACAGCCGTTTCGGACAATATGCCGGTGGCAAAAAAATGCCTCTCGACAAAGCCCCTATCCTCTTGCCAAAGGAAATCAGCGACATTGCCAAGGACCTTCGCCCTGTGGCAGGCAAACCGCTACACTTCACCCTCGCCACACGCACGGAGAACGCTATACCCGGAGGTGAACTGCAACCATTCTTCGAGATTCACGACTCACGCTATATGATGTACTGGCTTGCCTTGAGCAATGCCGACTATAAGGCATATACCCAAAGACTCGCCGATGAGGAGAAAGCTCGTCAGGCTCTTGAGGCTGCCACAGTGGATAAGGTGATGCCAGGAGAGCAGCAGCCCGAAACCGACCACCGCATGGAGACTG
>SAMEA3663103__coassemble_809_pt1 | contig 12140 bp, 10 predicted proteins | sample SAMEA3663103__metabat2_low_PE_014 | metagenome-assembled genome bin SAMEA3663103 (sample SAMEA3663103) | pig gut metagenome | biome: pig gut; feature: pig-associated habitat; material: faeces | place: France | collected 2012 | reverse complement strand
TGTACGTTCCGCAGTGGGGAACGTATATTCCGCAGTGCGGAACGTACATACCGCACTGCGGAACATAAAACAAAAACCAGTTCTTTTCAAAATCACAACAACTATAGTGAATACATTACGACAACTGTTATTACACATTCACCACTACTGTCCACATACCATAATAATGTCCATTCTCTCGCGCGTACGCGCGCACGCGCACGCTCTATAAATTTTCAATTTCTTCTATCACTTCTATCACTAATAGGTTTAAACTCCTTATTGTCATATATTTAAGTAGTGATAGAAGGTGTGATAGAAGTGATAGAAAATGTGATAGAAGCGACAGAACAAAGGCATTTCAACCCCAAAACCATCCGAATTTAACATATTTTTACCCAATAAATTCCTCGTTTCACGACATAACACTATCCATTACTGCTTGAATAGGGTATTATTTAGTCACCTTTGCAACGATAACGAATAAAAAATCCCCTCATTTCCTTTGCCATATCAGAATTTATTTGTATCTTTGCGGCAAAATTAGTTTTGTATAACGATTAAAATGCAAGAATGAATGGAAATACAACTGACAGATTATCACAAAAGGATAACTGCCGAAAAGAAAAAATCGGTAGCTTATTGGAAAACGCAGCCGAGATCGCTCGAAGAGTGCTTAGCTCAATTCAAGCGCTTGCGGGAACAACGGCTTGCAAGGGAGTCCAAATTGCACGGCTAAAAGAATGGGCTGTTAATATAATCTACAAATCCGACACTGGCGGCTTCGACACCTATCGATCCCTCTCCCCAAATTATTCTCCGAAAACATTTGGAAATCTCAATGAGAATCCGTAACTTTGCGGTAAGATGGACAAGATGACAAAGGAGCAGCGCCACCGCTGCATGGCTGCTATAAAGAGCAAGGGAACACGCCCCGAGATACTTGTGCGCAAGTATCTCTTTGCCCGTGGCTTCCGCTATCGCCTCAACCATCCCCGACTTCCCGGCCATCCCGACATCGTACTGCGCAAATACCGCACTGTCATCTTTGTCAACGGTTGCTTCTGGCATGGGCACGATGACTGTCCAAACTTCAAGATGCCCAAAACTAACACCGACTTCTGGGAAAAGAAAATCCGACGCAACAAACAACGCGACATCGACGAACAACGCCAGATAGCCTCAATGGGCTGGCACTGCATCACCATCTGGGAATGTCAGCTCAAGTCCCACTTCCGTCAGCAAACTCTCGATTCCCTCGCCCAAACCCTCTACCGCATCTACCTCGCCGACAACACCGTCTGCCACTACCGTCTGCCCGACTCCGAGGACATCCCCATGGCAGCAGAGCCTGCACCCGAAAAATAATATCTCCCTCAATGATTCTCCAATGCTCCAATAATCATCCTCCATTCCCCAATCGAAGGATGAACGAAGGATGAACGAAGGATGAACGAAGGATGAACGAAGGATTATTGGCAAAAAAGTGACTACTTTTCAGATTAGGCATAAAAATTATTGTAATGCTGTAATTGTAATGCCATCCACACACACCATTACAATTACACCATTACAATAAATCATATACCATTTTTCTGACGTCAGCAAAATGCCAGAAAACATATACACCTTTTGTGGTGTTTCGATATTACAGACTTAAAAATCAAAAAATTCCTCGCATTTCCTTTGCCGTTTCAGAATTAATTCGTATCTTTGCCGCAAAATTACATGCTTATGACAGAAAAAGAACTCAATTCGTATCGACTCACAAGTCTCGAGGAACCAACAGACGAGATGCTTTCATATATAATGAAAGAGGCAGCTGCCGAGGCACAAGCCGAAACCGAGGCTGCACACAAGAAACTTTTCGCTGAAATCAGAAGATTAGCAGCAGAGAGGCGCCAACCGTTTCGCCATTCTGCGACCGCACATACATTTACGACAACTCAATAAACGGTAGAGAAGCCCAACTCCTTTTCAGGATGTCGGATGGAATAATCAAAAAGCGATATACCGACAATATGCCTGAATGGACAACCGAGATTATACCAAGTAACTGAATTTATCAATTACACCATTACAATAAATCATATACCATTTTGCTGACGTCAGCAAAATGCCAGAAAACATATACAACTTTTGTGGTGTTTCGTTATTCCAGACCAAAAAAATCAAAAAATTCCCCTCATTTCCTTTGCTGTTTCAGAATTAATTCGTATCTTTGCGCGGCAAAATGCGTGCACACGTGCGCACGATGCAGATGAAACAACAATTTATAAATATGCCAATGAAACTAAAAGAAGGTTCGTACGAAAATATCATAACAAACGAACTGCAGCAAGACATGAACCTTGCTACAGACAATGGATTAGTATGCCGGAAAGAAGATATCGACAACGCCGAGGCACCTTCTATGTTAACAGAACATATCAGTAGAATTATTCATAACCGTTTGACGGCTGACGATTTGACCTCTGAAGAAAGAACTGATTTTGTGAATCGGCTCATCGATTTCCTTGAAGAAGATGCGGAAGAGAAAATTGCCGATGAAAAACAAATGCTGGCTGCTGTTGTGTCAAGACAGAAAGAAGCGACACTGAGAGCAACAAAGACTGAGATTGTGAGACCATTGACAGGTTTTAGAACAAGCAGCCTGTTTACAGGAGGTAATAGTGATATTCCCTTGAATTCAGAAATTCTCCGAGACATACAAAGTGCTGACAGAATATATCTTATCGTCTCTTTCCTTAAACTGTCAGGAGTTAACCTGATATTCGACGAACTAAAGAAATTTTGCAGTCATCCAGACCACAAGCTACAAATCATTACAACTACTTATTGTGGTGCGACAGAGGCAAAAGCTGTGGAACGTCTTGCCTCATTGCCAAACACGGAGATTCGTATTTCGTATAACAGCACAGTGGAACGACTGCATGCAAAATCATACATATTTGAACGCAATTCAGGGTTTAGTACAGCATTTATTGGGTCGTCAAACCTTTCTAAATCGGCACAGACAGATGGCTTAGAATGGAATATTAGGGTGACAAACGTTGAAAACCCTCACATCATCAAAACCGCCTTGGCAACATTCAATCTCTATTGGAACAGCAGTAACTTTGAGGATTTTCGTATTGGAGGAATTGAAAAGCTACACAAGGAACTGGCAATAGAACGTCAACCCAAAGAAATGCATATTGGTTTACTAACTAAATATGCCATTCTTCCACATCAAAAAAAGATTCTTGACAAGCTGACTGTTGAAAGAGACAACGGAATAAAAAGAAACCTCATAGTAGCTGCCACTGGTACTGGAAAAACTGTCATCTCGGCATTCGACTATAAGAATTTCCAGGCTCAGCATCCGAATAAATCAAAACTGCTGTTTGTGGCTCATCGACAGGAAATACTTAAACAAGCCCTTTACACATACAGGAGTGTGTTGAGAGATGCAAACTTTGGTGACATTTGGGTAGGAAACCAAAAGCCATCCAATGGGATTGACCATTTATTTGTCTCGATCCAAACCTTCAACTCTCGTTTTGATGAGATATTCAGCATGCTATCGGATGACTATTACCAATATATCGTTATCGACGAGTGTCACCATAGCGTTGCTGACAGCTACAGGCAAATCCTATCTCATTTCAGTCCAGAGCTTCTTATAGGCCTTACAGCCACACCTGAACGTATGGATGGAGAAAGCCTATTACCAGATTTTTGTGGAATGATAAGTGCCGAAATACGTCTTCCAGACGCATTGAACGCAGGTCTTCTCACCCCGTTCCAATATCTTTGCATAAGCGACAATACAGATCTTACTGACGAAGACCTTATGTTGGGCAACAAGTATATAGCTACAAAACTTACAGAAAAGCTATGTAACTCAGAACGAGTGGGACTAATCATAGACAGACTTCGGTATTACCTTCCTGACGAGACAAAATGCAAGACACTTGGATTCTGTTCTACCAAAGAGCATGCACGATATATGTCCGAACAGTTCCGCAACTATGGACTTAAGGCAGACTACCTCACATCCGACAAAGGCGATGAGCGAGAGATACTCAACAAAAAGCTGGCAAAAGGGGAAATAAACTATCTTTTTGTCGTTGATATATTCAACGAGGGTGTGGATATCCCAGAGGTCGATACAGTGTTGTTCCTACGTCCTACTGAGTCGTTGACAATATTCCTTCAACAGTTAGGTCGTGGACTGCGTCTTTCGCCTGGCAAACAACTCCTAACCGTTTTCGACTTCGTGGCACAGCTAAACAAGAAATATGACTTTACGAGTCGTTTCCGCAGCTTGATGGTACGCCAGGACAAAAGTGTTATCGACCAGGTGAAGAATGGCTTCACTCTCTTGCCACAAGGTTGTGCAATTCACATGGAAGAGAAAGCGCAACAATACGTGCTCGACAATATAAAGGCAGCCATTTACAACAAGAGAAGGCTTATCCAAGAGCTTCGTACATACGATCATGTTCCAACTCTTAAGGAATTCATCGACAATAATGGTCAAGATGTACGACTGATATACAAGAATGGGTGTTGGACCAGCCTGAAACTTGAAGCAGGTTTATGCAAATACACAGATGACTGGAATACGCAAAGATATGAGAAAGGTTTGTCAAACCTGACCCACATTAACAGTGTGGCATATCTGCATTTTATTCTCAGAACTATAGACAATCTCGACAGTCTGAGCTTTGAAGGTGAAAACGACAACATCTTTGCCACGATGTTATATTACACACTATATATTGACAAAATAGGCAAGACAGTTTTCCGAACAAGAGAAGAAGCAATATCTACACTTCGAGATTATCCTCTCTTTGTGAAAGAGATAAGAGAACTTTGCGAATATCTTATTTATCAAATATCCAACAAGACATTTGCCGTAGGAGAAGGAATGCCCTCGATGTTAGAACAATATGGATGTTATACACGAGAAGAAGTTTTCACCATTTTTGGACGACAGACAATAGATAAACGCATGCAGGGCAGTGTGGCAGGTGTATTCAAAATAGAAGAGTTGAACACGGAACTATTCTTTGTGACACTAAACAAGTCGGAGAAAGATTTCTCACCTTCCACACAATATAACGACTATGTAGTGAGTGAGAAACAATTCCATTGGCAATCGCAAAACACGGACTCACATCAGCACAGCGGCAGCCGTTTTGTTAATCAGCAGATAAACAAGAAGAAGTTCCTTCTTTTCGTACGCGAATACAAGCGTGACGGATTTGGCAACACATGTCCGTTTTTCTGCTTCGGTCTCGTTGACTATATATCATCACGAGGCGACAAGCCTATGAGTATTGATTGGCGCATGCATCACAACATACTTCCACAATTCTTAAAAATAGGATAAGAAAATATGAAACATATAAACGTAGTTTGTGCAGTAATTGTTAACAAAGGACGCATCTTTGCTTGCCAGCGTGGTTATGGCGAGTGGAAAGACTGGTGGGAGTTTCCTGGTGGAAAGATAGAATCAGGAGAAACACCTGAAGAGGCTCTCCAGAGAGAAATACGTGAAGAGCTTTTCATCGACATCTCTATAGACCGTCATCTTACAACCGTGGATTACGACTATCCTGATTTTCACCTCACCATGCACTGCTATCTCTGCCACCTGAAAGATGACATCCAGCCTCATCTATTAGAACATGAAGCAGCCAGATGGCTTGGAAAAAGTGAGTTGGAGGAAGTAAAATGGCTGCCAGCGGATGTTGAAGTGATCAAGGCATTATACGCATAACAACTATTTTTTAAACATTAATGTAATTATTGAAAAATTATGAATAATATTCCCAATTTATGTATAGGAGATGTTTCTCCCAATGGTCAAGTCAGTATATTAGACGAAGACAGATTGAGCTATTCTGTTCTAAATAATAGCAAAGGGGCAGTAGGTATTAGAACAATCTCAAAATCATTATTAAATGAATTTATTGGCTATATTATTGAGCATCCTGACAATACTCCAACAGAAGTTCGCAATGAACTTTGTGGAAGAACGAAAATAGATAAATTTGAGTACGGCTATGCATCTACATTGTGTATCATGGCTCAAATGGCTATTAGTAAACGTAATGCTTACATAACTGACAAATCCAATGAAAATCAAAATCGCCTTAGTCCAGACGATATCTCTTATATATCCGCCATAAAGACTAAGCCCTTTGTTATCTTGGGTGGTTTTTCAGGTACTGGCAAGAGCCAAAAAGTCAAGGAATTAGCCTTTGCTACATGTCCGAATAACAGTCATCTAAGAACCAGTGAAACAGCGCCTGGCAATTATTTGTTATTAAGCGTTAAACCTAATTGGCATGATGCTACAGAAATAACTGGATTTCGTTCTTCTGTCAATAGGAATTATTACGTTACAGATTTTATGCGTTTTCTTATTAAGGCGATGCATTTCCCCAATGTACCTTTCTTCGTTTGCCTTGATGAGATGAACCTTGCACCCGTAGAGGAATATTTTGCCGACTTCCTTAGTGTGATTGAATCTAGAAAGAAAACAAGTTCCGGACAAATTGTTACTGATGCGATTATACCTGCAAGCGTTTTCAACGAAGAGTACAATGACAATTTTTGTATTTTCGACTGTTTGGGATTCGAAAGAATGGATCGGGGTATGACGGACGACGGATTACACGAAACATTATTGGGTAAATTTATTAGAATAGATCTAATAAATAAAATAAAGCGAGATGGTCTCACCATTCCAAGCAATGTTATCATTATCGGTACAGTCAATATGGATGATACCACAAACTCATTCTCGCGGAAGGTTATTGACAGAGCAATGACATTTGAGACTGTTGTTGGAAAGTTTGGTGACGAATATTTCAATAGTGATGTTGCGCTGAATTATGTCAAAAATCCACTCAATGGAGAATTATTCTTGAGTGATGAAGTGCGTGCCACACAAATGATTGACGAGGGAAGGTTTATCCTTACTAAGGAAGAACAAACAAAGATACTTAATTTCATAAACGATATTAATGAAGACTTGGACGGAAGTCCGTTCAAGATTAGCTATCGAATATTGAACGAAACAATATTATTGTATCGCTCGAAGAAGAGGATTGCTGAGATTATGAAAGATGAAGACGGATTGGCAGATGGAGTAGAATTTAAGACAGACCTTAATACCATATTCGACGATATTCTTATGCAGAAGGTTCTTCCACGCATTGAAGGCGACTACGAGAAATGCAGTAAATGTCTCAACAAGCTGTCGTCACGTGCTGATAATAATGAGTGGCAGAAAAGTTATGACAAGATAGAATTCATGATCAAGCGTTTCGGTTCGGACAGAAGTGGATTCACAAGTTTTTGGAATTAATTAATACGATATGGACAAGAACGATATACATCAAATGCTCCTACAGGGAGAACGCATAGGTCTTGAGTGCAAAAAGGCAGCAACAAGTGTGCCAGATAATATTTGGACATCGTATTCGGCATTTGCAAATACCTATGGAGGAATTATTCTACTTGGCATTCAAGAGAATATTAAAGAAAAGGATATCCAAAAGCGTTTCACTATTAATGGAGTTGAGGACAGCGACAAGATTGTAAAAGATTTATGGAATCAAGCAAACAATCCCCAGAAAACAAATGTCAATCTGCTTGGTGATGATGATGTTTCTATCGTAGATGTTGACGGAAAAGATATTGTGGTAATAAATGTGCCTCGTGCTCGTTACAACCAGCGCCCTGTGTATATTAACAACAAGATGATTGTTGGTAATGTATTTAAACGCAATCATGAGGGAGACTATAAATGTACACAATCTGACATAAATGCTATGATTCGGGATGCTAATGAAGATGGAAATGATGGCATCCTGATAGAGCATTATGGCATGGATGATATTGATGAACAGACTTTAAGAGAATACCGTCAGGAATTTCGTGATGAAAATGCCGATCATCCATGGAACAAATGTGACGACAAGACATTCCTGAAGAATCTTGGAGGTTACAAAGTGGAGCGTAATTCTGGCATTGAGGGATTAACTCTCGCAGGTCTTTTAATGTTTGGAAAAGGATTATCCATACGTGAGCGTTTCTCAAATTTCCGTATGGATTATATTGATTTTTCCGGCATCAAAGGTGAAGAAAGGTATCGTGACCGCCTAACGTATGATGGACGATGGGAGAACAACCTCTATCAGTTCTTTTCTATCGTGAGTCCAAAAATCACACGTAATTTGCCTCGTCCTTTCAAACTTGTTGGAATGAAACGTGAAGATGACACCCCTCAGCACAAAGCCGTGAGAGAGGCTCTTACAAATTCCATTATTCACTCAGACGTTTTTCTGAGCGGAGGAATACTTCGCATAGAAAAACATGACGACAGATTGTGCTTCCGAAATCCTGGCACATTGAAATTACCATTAAAGGATATTTATGAAGGAGGAAACTCAAAAGCCCGTAATCCCAAAATGCAGGATATGCTCCGCATGATTGGACTGGGAGAAAATCTTGGCAGTGGATTCCCAAAGATTCTTGACGCATGGAAGGAGGCAAAATGGAATGCTCCAATATTAGAGGATAGATTTACGACAGAAGAGGTTAGACTAACGCTGCCTATACCTTTCTTGGAAGGTACTAAAGGAGATAATAATGTCCCAGACCATGTCCTAGATAAACTCACTGAACGTCAACGTATTATATACGATATTATCAAGAGAAATGTCCTAGAGAATGAAAATACAGATGTCCTTGACAATACAATTGAGACAACAGAATCTTTGGCTAAGAAATTATCGGTTTCTTCCAGAACGATACGTAGAGATCTTGATAAGATGAAATCACTTGGCTTAGTGAAACGCGAAGGTGGAGATTTTGGGGGAAGGTGGATTATCATCAATAAAGACTAATAACTATGGATGTACTGAGATTTGAGTGTTCTGAATACCGACTGACGATAAGTACTGCTGACGTGAGTTATGCATGGGAGCGGTTTGAGCGTCGTGTGAAAGACGAGGCTATGTCTTATTGTAACTATAAGTCGAGTTGCGAGGGCACACTCTCGTTGCTCAATCCGAGGGAATTATCGCGTGGGCTACAGAAACTCAATCGCGAAGTTCCACAAACAGAATGGAGGGAGAAACATCCTGTTTTATTCGAGACTTGTGAATATCAGTTTGCTGTGGAATTCAAGCAACTGCACAACACATCAGACGAGAAACACCGACCAAAGGTGCGTCATAAGTTGAAGACTGTAGGAGAGAACTTTAAGTTTTATCCAAATGGAAAAAACACTGGCATACTTGTTGGAACAATTGACTTCATGAACTCTCCTGGCAAATTTGCTTTCACCTTTGAATATAGGGACGAAAGCAATATTATCATAACTCAACAGTTGGAGCTATACGTTGCCTCGCCCAAGCTTGACACTAAGAACGACCTTAATCAGATTATCTCGCTCATTAACGAAGAATATGAGAACTATGTCTTTGACTATCTCACTTTGACTTTCAGCAGTTTCTCCTTAGTGAGGACTGAACGAAACAACAGCATTATCTGGCTTAGCATATTCAGAGGTGTGGTAGATGACTACTTCAAAAGTGTGCGTTACATAATGTCACGCCCGAACAACAAACCTGTAAGGAAAATATATTATGCCCGTCCTGAAAGAATTCGCAAATGGAGTCAACAGGAGGAAGAGAGATACAAGAATATGGGTAAGGATGCTGAGATGCATTACTTCAGATATGAACAGATGGAGAATACCATCAACACAAGGGAAAACCGCTTTGTGAAATACTCGCTCCACGTGCTTGGAAAGAAGTTTCGTGAAATATTCAGCGAAGTGACTATGCTATATAAGGACATGGATGAAGAGGAAAGAAAAGCACTTGCCAACTACAACAAGATGTTCCGCCAATTGGAAACGGCAACATTCTTCAATAAGATTGGAGAGTTTGAAGGATTCCGACAGGAAAGTGCTATTCTTCAGCAACGTAGTGGCTATAGCAAGATTTACAAGGCATGGCTTATGCTGAAGAATTCTCTTGACCTTGTAGATGGAAAGACTGATATTGGAATGAAGAAAATTTGGGAACTCTATGAGATATGGTGCTTCCTCGTAATGAAGCGACTCATTGCCAAGGTTCTCGGTTTAAATCTCAATGACAAAGAACACATAAGGGAAAACAAGAGTCAGATGCTTAACACAATGGTGAAGAGCGAAATGACTCATATCATAGAATTTGACAACTTGCAGAATGGAGACATTGTGCGCCTTGAATATCAGCACACATATAACAGAAACACGAAAGAATTTAATACTACCACCACAGAACAACGTCCTGATATTGTGGTTACTATCAGAAAACCTGACGGATTTGTACTCACTTATCTATATGATGCTAAATACAGAGTTCAGGACGACAAAAACGACGGCGAACTTGATGAAGGAGCTGACATTGACTATGCCGACTATCCCCTACCCGATGCTATCAACCAAATGCATAGGTATAGGGATGCCATATACTATTCCATGAAGGAGGACGTGCGTCCTCGTGGTAAGGAAGTAATTGGAGGATATATACTTTTTCCCGGACGTACTGAGGGTATAGCTATTGAAAACAGATATTTCTACAAGAGTATAGAGAAAGTGAACATCGGTGCCTTCCCTCTTCTTCCTGCAGGAAAAGACAATACAAAATTTTTAGTACAATGTGACTTGCTAGAAAAACATCTGGCTCATATTATACTTGAGAATAGTGTATATGCTCACATAAAGGATAGTATTCCACAAAAAGGACTTCATTATACATCCAAAACAAAAGACAAGAAGAATGTTTATGTGGGATATGTAAAATCTAACAATCCTGATTATGAGTTGTTCTTGGGAAATAAGGCTACATCATATTATTCTGGGCATATCGACATAAAAGATGCGGATATTCAGTCATTAGAGTTTTTGTTGCCATTGATAGGTGGTAAGGTTGTCGGTTTTTATGAGATAGAAGCTGTCACCTTTAAGAAGCTCCGAAGGATAAGACCATTAAGAGATGGTGAAGATGGAAACGAACTACGTATTGTATTCTCGCTTGGAAAGTTTATCCCATTATACAATGGACCTATATCATACAATAATCGTTTGCACAATAATGAAACATATTCTTACGATGAGATTATGGAGAAAATCAAGCATCTCTGACACAATATATCATTTTGCTTACGTCAGCAAAATGATAACATGACAGCTTTCTTGGAGGGTTGGGGAACGGGTATGAGTCACATGATTGAGGTCTGCAAGGCCGTTGGACTGCCAGAACCGGAATATGGTACTGACGGGGGATTTGTATGGATTACATTTATGCGTCCGAACTCTGTTACTAACCCTGACACTAACCCTAACACCAACCCTAACACTAAGCCATCAGTAAACCACGTATTAGCCTATACCTTTATTAGTAGGTGCTGAAAATAGAGACAATGTCACAGACAATGTCCTAGAGAAATGAATCACTGGAACAAGTTTATCGACCCGAAAGAGTGAACCAAGATACTAGTCCCTATTATTCTCTGAATATGGAAGACTACAGCGAATACATCATACATTCCGTTCTATGGATAGTTTTTCTTTGCAGAGTAAATCCAATATTTACATAACATTCTGTGTTTCAGATACTTTTTCTTTGCAAAGTAAATCCAACCCATCGATATATTCTTTTGACAGACTTAGAAATTATGTGAATCATCATAGAAGAAACGTAAGCCATAAGTAAACCACTTATTGTGAGGATACTTTTAAAATTTAGGAGATATTTTTTAAATTTAGGATGATTCTCCAAGATTCTTGGAGTCAGTTCTGGAAATTTGGAAGATTCTTCGGCAGTTTCATGGTTGCCGAGGGCGAGACGCCCACGCTCCCAAAGGCATCCGCAAAGCTTTTTAGACCACAGATTAACACAGATTGTCACAGATTAAGAGCCAAGGCTCTCAATGAATCACCAGGGAATCACAGGTACAGGTTAACTTCAGTTTATCAACCCGAAAGAGTGAACCAAGGTACCTGTCCCTGTGATCCTTTTTGATTGTCAAACATCGGAGTCCAATTATACCGATAGCGAACTTAAAAGTTTTTTAAAAGAAAAACATGCAAAAATTTGGATAAA
>SAMEA3663103__coassemble_790_pt1 | contig 12421 bp, 14 predicted proteins | sample SAMEA3663103__metabat2_low_PE_014 | metagenome-assembled genome bin SAMEA3663103 (sample SAMEA3663103) | pig gut metagenome | biome: pig gut; feature: pig-associated habitat; material: faeces | place: France | collected 2012 | reverse complement strand
TCAGCCTTTGTCAGAGATGTTGCCGATGGAATAGCCACCGCCTTATGCCCAGCCGACAAAAGCGCCCAGCAGTCCGACGGCCCTTCCGCAATCCATAATTCATCGCCCGGTTTGAGTCGGCGGATAACTGGCTTGTTATACATCCCTACCTGACATCCTCGTGGAAATCGGAAGCGCGGCTTATCTTCTTTTCCCATATATCTGCCCTGCACACTCAGCAACTTCCCATCCACATCCCGATAAGGAATCAGCAGCGATGGTGCGTCATAAAACGCCTTCCCCCATCTCCAGCAAGGCGTTGGCTGAGATATGCTACTGATTCCACACCATTTCACAATCCTCGGGTCAATCTTCCTCTCCTCATACAGAAAATCCGCAGCCTCTGGATTGATTATAGGATTTTTGATTAAGGTGTTCAAATAATCCGTATCAACACTCACATCCACCTTTTTTTCCTTATCATAAGATGTCTGTTGATGTTTCGCTTCAACAAATTGAATACTCCCATTTGTCATCCATTCCACAGCCTCCTTAAACCCCACATTCATATACCTCATAACAAGATCAATTACATTCCCCGATGCCCCGCACGAGAAACACTTATACCGGTTCCTCTTTATATCAAAATGCAGACTCGGATGTCTGTCCTGATGAAAAGGGCAGAGCGCCTTATGGCGCCCCACCTCTATTCCTAATTTCGCTGCCACCTCCTCTATTGGCATGGCTCTGATTTCATTCAAATCAATGTTTTGCATATCCAAAAAACAATTGTCGTTTCTACTTAATAAATGAATTTGCCCAATTTGCTTTTGCCCAATTTGCCCAATCACTTCTTTTTTGCATAGCCGTTATTCTCAGTGACAATAAGACCTTGACGTTTCCAGTTTCTCAACATACTCGAAACTTTGGATTCAGTAGGGTCTTCGCCATTATTCATCTTGCACTGCTGCACAAGTTGATCACGAGAAAAAGCACTAGGCAGACACTCGTAAATAGTGTCATTGGCAGTACGGTAAGTTCTTCCCTCGCCCATCACACGGCAATCCTTGTTTTCATAGTCCGATTTAAGCTTTTCTCCGAAGAAGAGCATATCCATATCGAGGATATAGTTGGCTATGATGTCATAAGTGTCCATCATGGCTTTCGTCTCTTCCTTGGCTATGGCATTAGCAGTAAGGTTGGGATCTGACAACAGAGCCTTCTCAGCCCCTTTAAATCCATACTCCTGGATAAGTTTGTCTGCCACTTTGCAAAGCATCAGGCAAACTGTCATTCGGTAAGCTGTCACATGGTCGCGCATACGGCATCGTGCTAATACGTCATTACCATCCTTCGACGCCAACGTGCATATATTATTTGCCCATTTGATAGAGCGGGCTTCAAGACGAGGCAGGTTCACGGTGCCCTGCATCAGTCCCAACAGATGAGCCACCTCGTGTATCTTGCGCTTCTCGCCATCCGTAAAAGGCGAATCCATGTCAAACATATCATACGTATTGTCGTGCATTTTCGCAATGGCGGCACGCGACAGCAAACCATTGGTCATGTCAGACATCAACCTGTAAAGCGACTTTGGCTGACCGCATAGGATGCAGTTCCATAGCAGACTGCGGATATGCACATTAGCAGCATCCAAGCTCTTCGCTTCTCTCTCATACGAACTTCCGTCATAGCTCAATCTCAGCATGGTCGAGAACTCGTTAACTCCGTTTCTTCCCCATTTTGTCAATACAGTGTCAATCTCGGGCGTAAACGACAACGAGTGCTTGCCTTGTGATTCCTCGAGTCTTTCGGCGAGCATGGCAGGCGTTACATTAAGTGTCTGAATGCGCAGCGGAAACGTCGGTTTGTCCTTTTGCTTCTTGGCATTGCGGTCGCGCTTGGCCTCTATTCTCCATGCCTTTTCCTCCTGCACAATCTTCCATTTCTCCTCGATAAGCTCAAATGCCCATTCATTATACACCTCGTCCATCGTGCTTTTCTTCGAACCGGCATCACCGATGACGAGTACGATCTGACTAAGCGGTTGCGGGCGATTGTGAATCATCACCCTCACGTTGGTTGCCAATGCCCCCACTGAGGAAGTCAGCGTGAACAATCCCGGCATTTCATTCTTCTCTCCCACATGGTCGAGCGACTCCTTCACTCCCTGTGCACGAGCCTGTCGGGGAATTCTTGTTCCCCCGACTTGCTCTTTCTTTGCATTCTGTGTGTTATTCATGTAAGATTAATTTTATTCAGACATATGTTCTATGGCAGCGCTCAGGTCGCCATACACTCCGATTGACCAGTCCTTGCGCTGTTCTCGCTTCTTCGGCACCTCTCCCTTCACGTACACCAGGTATTGTCCCTTCTTGTTGCATGTCATTGACAGATAATTGCCGTCGTAGATACGGGGATTCGGCTGAGTACGCTTCCGTGGTATCTCCTCCGAGAACACAAACTCCTTCTTGTCGGTCTGTTCAATCATTCCGCGCTTGCACACCATGTTCTCACTCTCAGTGCTGTCTTGGTTGATGAGGGTCAGCACAACGCCCTCCACAGTTGTTTTTTTCATGATAAAAATTTTTTAAATGGAATAATACAATATTTTGAATTCTTGTTTGTCAGATACTCACATAGGGCACTCTCCAGAAACCCCTCGGGCATTTGCATGACTCCAGTCTCAATGTAATCCACAAGTGCCACACACACGCTTTCCTGCGCTCCCTTTTTCAATGGTTTCAGCACCTCAGCCACCCTTCTCTTCTGATCCTCTTTCAGATAGTTCCATAGCTTTCTTTGCTCCGATATCCAAAACTTTTTCTTCTTCATCATTCATTTTTCATTTTCAATGTTCCACTTACCATGTTCCGGTTTCCTCCTTCTCTTTTATAGCTCACATGCACCCATTGCGCTCCTGCCTTGTTCTTCTCCCAAATAAGTTGGTCGAAATCGCAATTATCCATGATAAAATGCATGATTACAATGAGCTGTTCGGTATTCTCAACATGGATGTCGGCAGCTTCCCCCCTCAGATGTTGCGATCGTTTAACTCCGCCAACAGCCTTGTTCACCTCCTCTGAGCGATAGCCGCTCGAAATCACCACCGGTTTGCCGAGATAGTCCCTCAACGGCTGCAACACTTCCATGCACAGCGCCTTCAGGTTCTCAATCACCACACTCTCCTCCTCCTTGGTCTTCGGTCTGTTTCTCAGTCCCTTCCGCTCCGCCACACTTGAATGGCAAAGCTCCTCATAAGTAAAATTCTTAGATAATTTCATAAGAAATAATACTTTTATTTTACGTGGCTGCCTTTTCAACCACCTTTTAGTGATAATAATTATGCTTGATTGCGCTGGCAAAATTACGAATGATATGGATACAACACAATAGCACGACCGTCAGAGTGAACGATAGTGAACAATAGTGAACGATTGAGTGAACAATTGAGTGAATTTATGGAAACGAATATGTTTTATAACCCTAAAATCCGCAAGCAATCTCAATGGCAATCTCAATGGCAGTAAAGAGCTAACAAGTCAAGCTCTCCATCCATGCGCTTTTGTCTCTGAATGACAAGACATCCGATGATACTGCGGCATCTCTGACCAAGTGTCTGGTCGATAATAGGTGAAAGCATGGAGTCAAATTGCTCCATGATTGAAAAAATTCCTCCAAAAGGTGTGAGTTTTTCAGATTTTATTTGTACCTTTGCCATGTCTTGTTACGATTTACGCTTGTTTTGATTTGCAACACTAAGATAAGTGAAAAATCTGACATGGCAAAATCCTGAGCAACTTTTTGTTGCTCAGGAACTTATAAATAAGGTTAAATCAAAGTGTTGCGGAATGAAGGAATAATAACAAAATCGCAATGACATACAAGAACCAGATGGGGATTTTCCCTTACAAGACAGCAAGCCACATTTCGCTATTGAAATATACCAAAAGCGCATGCGGTGTGGACTTCATGCTCAATACCGCCGACAGCAATGAAAGACAAGGGTGGTTTAACCTGCATGAGAGGTATAAGACCGACTTCTTTGAGTTTTATTTTTTCCGCAAGGCATCAGGATTTATGTTCCTTGACGGAGACAAAATCGTACTGCACGACAACTGCGTTCTGATTATCCCTCCGTTCAAGCGGCAGGAATGGCACGTGCAGATGGAAGAGCTTGATTACACCTTTCTTATATTCCAAGAAGAGTTTATCTATAACTTTATCTCCGACAAATATTTTATGTACAGGTTGCTGTATTGCTATCAAAGCGACAACCCGCCCTGCTTCGGTATGGATGCGGAGCAAATGGGGTTCTTCCTTACGCTGCTCCAAAAAATGAAGTCGGAACTATTGTCGCCTGTCGCTGACAGTTACCACATGATTGTGGCCTATTTGTATGAGTTCCTGTTGCTGCTGAACCGCTATTACGCCAAGATGTTCAACCTGCCCTTGCGCCTTCCGCTTAACAATTACGCTTTCAGGTACAAGGAACTGTTGGAGAAAAATATCCGTCAACACATTCGGGTAAACGAGTATGCCTCAATGATGGGCATCAGCAGGATTGCTCTTAACAAAGCCGTGGAAAACGAATTCGGAGTGACTGCCGTGCATCTTTTGAAACAAAGGCTGTTGCAGGAGATAAAGAACGATTTGCTCTTTTCAGATTTATCCGTTAAAGAAATAGCCTATAAATTGCAATTCTCAGCTCCCAATCACCTGATGCGGTTCTTCAAGCAACAGACGGGAACGACTGTCGGGGAGTTCATGGAAGAGGTCAAGAATAATGGGGTTTCATAGCCAGATTATCAATATGGTAGTAGTTGATTCTGTTTTGGTATCTGCAAAAAGGTTAAAACGCTATACCTTTGCAGGCAGAAATAAAATCAATGAATATGGAATTATTAAACTCATTATTGTTCATGCTCAACGAGATGTCACCATACATCTTGCTGGGATTCTTCATCGCCGGACTGATGCACGCCTTTGTGCCTCAAAAGACGTTTGCCCGCCATTTGGCAGGAACAGACTGGCGTTCTGTAGTGAAATCGGCAGCTGTCGGCATTCCCTTGCCTTTATGCTCCTGCGGTGTGCTGCCTGCAGCCATCTCCATGCGCCGCAATGGTGCATCGCGTGCGGCATCCACTTCTTTTTTGGTAGCCACTCCGCAGACCGGCCTTGACAGCATTGCCGCGACATGGTCGCTACTCGGCCCGGCATTCGCCGTCATCCGTCCTATCGCCGCGCTTGTCACCGCAGTGCTCGGTGGAATAGCAGTCGGAAGGTCGGAGCGCAAAAACGCTGTACGTATCTGTTGCCAACCGAATGTAGAGAATGTAGCAGAGCACAAGGGATTCGGGCGAAAGTTGCTTAACGCCTTGCGCTATGGGTTCATCGACCTCGTAGGAAGCATCGGAGGCTGGCTCGTTGCCGGTCTTGTCATCGCCGCACTGATAACGGTATATGTGCCTGCGGATTTCTTCGCCGTCATCGGCAGCAAGCCTTTGTTGTCGATGGTTACGGTACTGGTAATCGCCATTCCTATGTATGTATGCGCCACCGGCTCCATTCCCATCGCCTTGTCACTGATGATCAAGGGACTGTCTCCCGGAACGGCACTGGTATTGCTGATGGCTGGACCCGCAGCAAACTTTGCTTCGTTCACGCTCATCTCACGAGAGATGGGACGCAAATCGGCTATTATTTATCTGGCATCTATCGTGGTCGGAGCAATGACCTTCGGGATGATAATTGACTATGTACTTCCTGCCGACTGGTTCACGATTGGAAACGCACAGGCTATGGCAGGAAAAGAGCATGCGTTCAGCCTGCTGTCCACGGCAAGCTCTGCCGTTTTGGTCATCCTTTTGGTAGTGACTTTCATTAAAGGGCATAAACATAACCATATAACAGTTTCAGCAATGACAAAGGAATATACAATCAAGGGTATGAACTGCTCGCACTGTCAGGCAACAGTGGCAAAAAGCATCAGTTCGGTAAAGGGAGTAAAACAAGTGGACGTGAATCTCTCCACGGGTATAGCCACGGTCGAGGGAGAACATAACGCGGAAGATGTGGTGTCTGCCGTCAGAAACGCTGGTTTTGATGTTGTCTCTTAAAAAATCAAGTATGTTATGGATAAAGAAAGACTACTTGACGTATTAAAGAGCAAGATTGAGGAAGCTGATGCCATTGTGGTGGGAGGAGCTTCGGGTATGTCGGCGGCTTCAGGATTCAGGTTTTATTACCAAGACGATGAAGTGTTCAGGCAAATGGCTGGTTCGTTAAGAGAGAAATACGGGTTCAGGAATATGTTCGACGGCTTTTATAATCAACGGATGACAAAGGGTGAACACTGGACGCTGCAACTTCGCACCATCAAATACGTGTATGAATGCGAAACAGGCGAAACCTACACCGATCTTGCCGAACTGTTGGAAGGAAAGAACTATTACATCGTGACCACCAACCAAGACGCACAATTCTACAGGGTATTCCCTGAGAATCGGATTACCCGCCTGCAGGGCGACTGGCGATATTTCCAATGCAAGAATTGCTGCCATGATGCTATCTACTACAACAAGGACATTGTCATGGAACTGAACGATAAAATTGTGAACGACTGCCTGCCAAAGGAATACATTCCCCGTTGTCCTGTCTGTGGCGGGGAGATGGATGTATGGGTCAGGTCACGTGAGTTCCTGCAAGGCAGTTTTTACAAAAAGGAACTGCAACGATATATGAGTTTCCTGCAAGCCAACTCCCAGCGCAAGACACTGTTTCTGGAATTGGGCGTGGGCATGATGACCCCGATGTTCATAAAGGAGCCTTTCATGAACATGGTGTACCAGTGGCCTCATGCTACCTATGTACCGATCAATCCGCAGCACGCCATCATTCCAAAGGAAATAGCCGGCAAGAGCCTTGCCGTGAACGAGGATATCGCATTTGCGTTGAAAACCTTGCTGGGCAAGCCGACAGATAGTTTGAAACGAGAAGAACAAAGTACTATTTTCAATCCAAGCAGAATATATTGACCATGAAAGAACTTATCGAAAAGGTCTGTCACGCATTGCGTCAGGCTGATGCCATACTTATCGGAGCCAGCAACGGACTGTCTATAGCCGAAGGCTACAACATTTTTGCCGACAATGAAATGTTCCGTTCGCAATTCGGAAGTTTCCGTCAACGGTTTGGCATACACAGCGTTCTCGACGGCTGTTTCCACAACTATCCGTCGGAAACCGACCTCCACGAGTTTTTAAGCCGATTGGTGGAGTATTGGGTGAAAGACTACCGCCCTTCGCAGGTGATGGAAAATCTGCGTGCGATAATCGGCGACAAACCCCATTTCATCCTTACCACCAATGGCGACACGCACCTTGAGTTGTCTGGATTTGACCCTGCCTGTGTGTGGGAGATTGAAGGAACATTCACTCATCTGCTTCAAGGGAAACAGCCCGACAACAAGCAGGACGTAGTGAACAGCTTTCTCTCGCGATATACGGGCAAACGCCTTGTGTTTTTGGAACTGGGTATCGGAAGTCGCAACCGCATCATCAAGCAACCTCTGATGCAGCTTGTGGAACATGAACCAAATGCCACCTACATCACACTCAACCTGCCACATGAGCTATATATCCCGGAGGAAATAGCCGGCAAGTCAATAGCATTGCCTGGCGACATCGCCATAACATTGGTGGAAATAAATAATTGTATGGAAGGTATGCACCCTCATACAGAAACAGCCAGCACTGGAAAGAGATGAAAGAAAAAGGCCACCAAAAACACCCTTATTACCACCTTAATGATAACCTTGCCGGATTTTGAATTACTGATATAGGTCTAATTATCAGACTATCAATGAAATATCCAACGTTTCAATGCCTTATAGATTCCATCTTCATCGACAGAATCCGTGATATAGTCAGCGACATCCTTCAGCGGTTCGTTGGCGTTGCCCATGGCAACGCCGATACCTGCTTTCTTGATAATGGACATGTCGTTGCCTCCGTCTCCGAAAGCCATCGTTTCCTCTATTTTGATGCCATGACGGGCAATGATTGCAGAAAGCCCCAAACCCTTGTCCGCACTTTTCATAGTGACATCCGCAAAGTCTGGATGCCACCTGCATGACGTGCAGTCCGGGAGGCTCCGCATAATCAGTTCCTCGTCCTCCTGTGAAATTACGGGAGTGAGTTGTAGAACGGATTGCTCTAAGACAGACTCCACAGGCACATATTCACTCAGTCCGTGCACGTTAAGCATTTGCCGGAAAATGCGGTCGGCACTTTCGTTGTCGTGATACATAACCAAATCATTCTTGCCAACCACCATACAGGCAAAGTTCATTTCATCAGCCAAAGACAATACTTTTCGTACATTCGCTTCTGGTATCGGATGAAATGATATAATTTCCTCTCCCTCGAAACAATAAGCACCGTTTACGGTAATATACCCGTCCACCAAATGACTAATCTCATTGATATTGTCTATCAACTGGCGGGGACGTCCGGTAGATATATAAACTTTGATGCCCATATTTTTCGCCATAGTTATGGCTTCTACTGTTGATTGGGGAATCTTGTGAGTTCTGAAACTCACCAATGTCCCGTCTATATCAAAAAACAATGCTTTAATCATATATATATAATATGAGTCCACTTGAAAAAGTCAAGAATCAAGTGGACTCAGTTCTTTACAAATCCTTTACCTTTTCACCGTCTTCAGGAATAAAGACGCGGTCTAAAATTCCTGCCACTTTCGCACGTTTTCTCACAATTTCATGCGTCACGCTATTATGGTTCACGCCTTCAAGATGCGTCACAAATATCTTTGCATCAGGTGCAGCTGCAGCAACTTTTACCACATCTTCATCGTTCATAATAACGCGTCCACCCAAGTGAAAGCCATTGCCACCTGCATTAAGGGTGATAACCTCGGGGCGAAAACGCTTCAAATTGCGCTTTACACCAGCATACCAGATGGTATCTCCGGCGTGATAGAGCGTCTTTTCTTGTGGATGAGTGAATACATAACCCGCTGTATGTCCGGCAGGATACTTCATGATGAAATTACCATGCTGGCTTTCGGCCTTTTGTATGCGCACTTCCCCAACCCTTGTATTGTCGCTGACAACTTCCACATGATTAAATCCATGCGACATCACCACCTGCCGATTGTTTTCGTCTTGCACAAAAAATCGCATATCTTTAGGTATCATTTCATAGGCCGCCTCATCGATATGGTCATCGTGCAGATGGGTAAGCAATACCGCATCTACACCTTTTAGCATCTCTTCTACAGGAAAAGGTAGTTCATGAAGTGGGTTGCGCAGGTGTTGATTTCTACTAAAGGGGAAAGGAGGCATGCAGCCTTTCTTTCCCAACATGGGGTCGATCAGAATTTTCTTTCCCCCATATTCAACGATTATCGTTGCGTTTCTTACTTGCTGGATATTCATTGTTTATTAAAGTTTAACATTGGCCTCCAACATAATAGCATCCTTCAGAGGTTCATCATCATCAGAGAACGAATTTGCCTTATATTGTACGCAAAGCATGAGCATTTCGCTGCTGCCTGTGTTTTTGAAAGCACGTTTGCCATTGGGCGCAATTCTCACGATGCTTCCTTCTGAAACAGTAAATCGTTTGCCGTCTACATCGAAAATGCCTTCACCTTTAAGAATGAAGTAAAGCTCTTCGTGGGTTTTATGGGTATGGCGTGTGCCATAATCCTGCCCAGCTGCAAGACTTTGGAAAGACAATTCTGCACCTGTTGCTTGTAGTGCATGTCCTGCAAACATCTTTCCCGGGATAGAGAAATTGCCCATAGCCAACTCATATTCCTTAATTTCATTCAACTTACCTACGTTCACAGTGGTGAAATTCTCACCTTTTTCTGCAATTTTAATTTCTTTCATAATGTTATTTGTTTTGATTACGAGTGCAAAGGTAGTGCATAAAACAAAGAAACATACTACCATTAATAATATATATTCTACCATTTTGATAAACCATTAATTATTTCCTCAAATCCGCAACTAAGCCCTTCAACGTCCTTCTTGCGTGTACACGTCCTCTCATTACTGAATTATCAGATAAATTGAGTCCGAACCTCTTTACGTCAAGTCTTTGGATTTTACTCAACTTTCGCAAGCAATAAATAGCCACTCAGTCCCCACTGCCGTGGGGAAGTGTAAAATATCAACTTTTTGTTGCTCAAGCACTTAAAAGGTCAAATTTACAATAGTGTTGCGGAATTAAAGATAACATAAAATAAAGACAAAAAAGGCGTGAAGCTTATCGCTGCTACTATTATCAGGCATGTGGCATCGCCCTAAGCATATAACAACGACAGTTCACGCCCTGGAAGATATATCATGCCCCGAATACATCAGGGTACAATAATCCCAGTCATGAACACCAATCGTTATTATCTATGCTTATATCATTGAAATTGCCACATTTCGATAACAAGATAACACCTTTTGATGTCAATCATAAATAACGAGAGCATCATCACATTGCCACACTTGGCTCTGTTCCGTTCTCGTGTGCAAAATTACGAATAATACTTTAATTATCCAAATTAAATACGAGAAAAGTTGTTGTAATGGAAGATAAACCGCCCGACAACCAATTTTCTTCGCTTGATTTCCTTTGAACTCGAAGTGTCGGTGAACGTCCAGTTGGGATATTCTCCCCTCACAACGTCAATCTTCTTAGCCAATGAAGTTCTGTCAGGTAGTGAGTTGACACCTATAAGCCACAAATAATCAAGAAACGACTTCGGAGCATTAAACTGCACGTCAGTGATAGCACCTTCGCAATAAAGTTCAATCCACGTCCAGTCATATCCGAACTTCAGTAGTCCCTCCTCAATCACCTTATTAATAGCATAGAGAAAACGATTGTCCCTATCTTCGCCCGTGGTGCTCACCAGTTTCACCTCGTTGCGCTCTTTCATCTTCCGCCCATACAACTGCTTAATCATCCTCATGAACACCACCACAGTCATCAGTTGGTTCTCTGTGCATCCGGCTTTGATGAGATTGTCCATCATTGCCACATGATCATTGCCAAAGAGCATCACCATCCTCAGTTCAGGATTCAGCGTGCATATCTGCACAAGCGTCTGCGAGTCGATGTCATCCAGCAACAATGCAAAAGCCTCCTTGCCGCCATCTCCGTCATATTCGTCCAGCACCCTATCGAGCAGCACTGCCTTTGCCTCTGCGTCATGCAGGTTGGCCTTGATATACTCGATAATTTTCCTCACTCTCGTTATCCATTTCATCACTATATTGGCGATATGCCCCACGTTTGCCTCCAATGAAGAGTATTTCATGAGTTCGTCACATTCCGCCCACATTGTCATGTCGTGCTTGCAAGGTTTCTGTTCCTTCAGCAACATTGCCACCACATTAATCCTGCAATGAAGATTGACGAGAGTATTGTCGAGATTGCCCTGCCAAAATCCGCCTTCGGGCATCATCACGCATTTCTCCGACAAATCCCTTGCCTCCTCCATAATCCTCACCAACTGGTTGACCCATTGTGCGGCTCCAAGCATCAGATGCAGAGCCGAGGCCCTTGGGATAGTGCCTTTAATCGACAAGTAGAATAGACTTTTTGAAATTCTGTAAATACTCTTTTCACAATTCGCCATCTTGCTGCGGATTTCCTCCGCGAGGCCTTTTCGCGCCTCGATTTCTGATTCAATTTCTAAGTAATTCATAATGTATTGTTTTTAATTAATAATATAATAGATGTTGAGACAGGGAATAGCCCATACCCTCGGTGCAAAGGTAATATCAACTAATGAATATCGCATATTTTTCTTCTACAAAATGAACCGTTTTCGTAAAGTTTAAACTTAACCCGATGAAAAACCGATGAATACCCGATGAAAAACCTATAAAAAACATGTTCTACTTTTTTTACTGCATATGGTTCTTCTTACGCGATTCAATAATATTGCACATATAATCATAGTAAACCTTTAGACTTTTGTCTTTATATTTATTAAAGCCTTTGTGATAGGAGTCATCGTTGCCAATATTTCCAAATGTGTTCACCATTTGCCTGTAGGGTGCAGACGATAATACGCCACAATTGACGTATGCTCTCATGGTGCATCCTATCGTCGTTATATTGTTGCCTTCTATCGATTCCCTGATAAAATTCATCCAGCCGTCCTTATATGGTCCCACAATATAGTTTCGTATGGAGTCATGATTGTTTTGGTCTTTATTAATCATTCTATTCAATACAATAGCATATAAATAATTTAACAATATGTTTTGTGGCAGTTTCTTATAATAGAGGAAATTGTGAAATGTCATTTCATAATTCATGTTGACCCTAAAATCCTTAGGCATTTTATTTATCCTAAAATCCGCAAGCAATCTCAATGGCAATCTCAATTGCAGTAAAGAGCT
>SAMEA3663103__coassemble_787_pt1 | contig 12464 bp, 11 predicted proteins | sample SAMEA3663103__metabat2_low_PE_014 | metagenome-assembled genome bin SAMEA3663103 (sample SAMEA3663103) | pig gut metagenome | biome: pig gut; feature: pig-associated habitat; material: faeces | place: France | collected 2012 | reverse complement strand
GGCTATGGAGCGCACGAAATTGCTGAGGGCGGACCTTTTGAAAAATTGAAATATTGAAATATTGAATAAACAACATTCAATTTTCAATTTACAACCTTCAATTTACAAAACTCTTCCCCTAATTGGAAGCCTTCCTCATAAAGGGCCTCCAATTTTTTTTCGTCCTTCTCAATCCTGTCCACCTCCATAGGGCGCAGCGGACGGATGACAGTCACCTCGCCACGGTCTTCCATCTGATCCACCAACTCCAACTGACGGTTGTATTCGGCAATGCGACGACTGAGATCGACACGCAAACGGGGATAATTCTTATAAATAAATTTCGGAATCTTGCGGTCTTTCGACGTATTGCGATAACCACGATTACGCGTAAGAATCAATACGTTGCGCTCATGTCCCATAGCTATGGCGCGCTCCACCGGTATGCTGTCAACAATTCCCCCGTCGAGATATGGTTGTCCGTCAACATTGATAATCTGACTTACGTAAGGCAAACTGCTGCTGGCGCGGCAAATATCCAGCAATCGCTGACGGTCGCCGCTTTTCTCTGTGAGATATTCCGCCCTACCAGTGTTGCAATTTGTGACTACCATCTCGAAGGTGGATGGCGACGCAAAGTAGGTGTCATAGTCGTATGGAACAAGTTCGTTGGGAAAACGATCGTAAAGCAGTTCCGGGTCGAAGATGCACCCTTGTGTCACAAGATGTCGCAATCCAATATAATGATATTTCACAAGCATATCGATGTTTGACAGTCGGGCTCGACCAGGTTGGCGACTCATATACGACAATCCGTTGCAGGCGCCTGCCGACACCGCAACGATATACTTAAAATACAAGTCATACTTCATAAACGCGTCGAGCACACCACTGGTGAACGTACCGCGCATCCCGCCACCTTCAAGCACTAATCCAGTCTTACTTATTATCATATATTCAATGTTATAAATTGCTAATTATCACAATAAAGTTATATTTTTTGTGCAAAGGTATAGTTTTTTTCGAAAAAAATGCGTATCTTTGCATTGTTTTTTGAAAATAATAATAAAATTTAGTGCTTATGTTTGAGAAACAGACTTATATTAGACGTAGAAATGAGTTGAAAAAACTCGTAAATGATGGTATTATATTACTCTTCGGCAACAATGAGTCGCCGATGAATTATCCTGCCAATGCATATTATCCCCACCGACAAGATTCGTCTTTCATCTATTATTTCGGTCAGCACCGCGAAGGCCTTGTGGGTGTTATTGACATCGACAACAACCGCGAGACTCTTGTGGGCGACGACATTGATGTGGTAGATATCGTATGGTATGGCTCGGTTAACTCTGTCAGCGACCTTGCCGCACAGGTGGGAGTGGCCAACACTCTGCCGATGAAGGGACTTGCTACTATCGTTGAGGATGCCCTCAAGAGCAAGCGCAAGATTCATTTCCTGCCTCCCTACCGCCACGACACAATGATACAGATTATGGACCTTCTCGGCATACATCCCTATAAGCAGAAGGAAGCTGCATCGCTAGAGCTCATCAAGGCGGTGGTGAAGATGCGATCCACCAAGGAGCCACAGGAGATTGAGGCTATCGAGAAGGCTTGTGAGGTGGGATATAAGATGCACACCAAGGCCATGCGTCTCGTGCGTCCGGGAGTGACCGAGAAATTCGTAGGAGGACAGGTTGACGGTATGGCAAATTCATATTCATCCAAGGTGAGCTTCGCCACAATATTCAGTCAGCATGGCGAGATTATGCATGGCAATCCGTCGATGAACCTGCTTGAGGCCGGACGCCTTGCACTGTGCGATGCCGGTTGCGAGTTGGATGACTATTGCTCCGACAACACCCGCACAATGCCTGTCAGTGGAAAGTTTGACCAGCGTCAGCGCGAGATATACTCCATCGTGGAGGCTTGTCACGACTATGCCCTCGACGTGGCTAAACCGGGAGTGAAATGGTATGACGTGCACATGAATGTATGCCGTCTGATGACCGATAAACTGAAGGAGCTCGGGCTCATGAAGGGCGACACCGAGGAAGCCGTAAGGGCTGGTGCGCATGCCATGTTCCTGCCTCACGGACTTGGACACATGATGGGTCTTGACGTGCATGACATGGAGGCGCTCGACCAGAAATACGTTGGTTTCGACGACGAGGTGCAGCCATCCGACCAGTTTGGCACCAACTGCCTCCGTATGGGACGCCGCCTGCAGGAGAACTTCGTGATGACCGACGAACCAGGTATCTACTTCATTCCTGCCCTCATCGACGACTGGAAGGCAAGCGGCCACTGCAAGGAGTTCATCAACTTCGATCTCCTGGAGACATATAAGGACTTCGGCGGTATCCGTATCGAGGACGACCTCCTCATCACCAGCGACGGTTGCCGTTTCCTCGGCAAAAACCGCATCCCCTATCATCCCGACGAGGTGGAGCAGTATATGGCTGAAAACAAGGAGTATTAATAAATCAAGCAAAACATAAATAAAAATATAAATAAAAACGTAAGAAATGAAGAAATTAATGATTCTCTCGCTTGCCGTTCTCATCAGCGGCGGAGCAATGGCAGCCAAGAAGAAAGAGGCTGTCAACAAGAACAAACCAGTGTTCACCACCGTTTTGGAAAACAAGATTTCAAGTATCAAAGACCAGAGCCGCAGCGGCACTTGCTGGAACTACTCCACCCTCTCCTACTTCGAGAGCGAGATACTCAAGAAGACCGGTAAGGAGTATAACCTCTGCGAGATGTTTGTATGCAACAAGACCTATATGGACAGGGCCATTCAGGTGGTACGCCTCCACGGCGACTGCCAGTTTGCCCAGGGCGGTTCGTGCTACGATCCTCTCTACTGCATCCAGAACTATGGTATCTGCCCCGAGGAGGCAATGCCTTTCCCCGGTTCACTCTATGGCGACTCTCTCAACAATTTCAATGAGTTCTTCGGTGTGATGTCACCTTATGTTGATGCCGTGGCAAAGAGCGATGCAAATAAGATCTCCTCACAGTGGAAGGTGGGTCTTCAGGGCATACTCGATGCTTATCTCGGCAAGTGCCCCGAAAAGTTCACATTCGAGGGTAAGGAATACACCCCGAAGTCATTTGCCGCAAGTCTCGGCCTTGACTGGAACGACTATGTCACCATCACTTCCTATACCCATCACCCCTTCTACACACGCTTTGCAGTAGAGGTTCAGGACAACTGGCGTAACCCACTGTCTTACAATGTACCTATGGACGAGATGATGCAGATTATTGACAATGCCCTTGAGCAGGGCTACACCATTGCATGGGGCGGTGACGTGAGTGAGGAAGGTTTTACACGTAAGGGTGTTGCCTACAACTACGACGTCAAGAAGATGCAGAGCCTCAAGGGTAGCGACGCTGCCAAGTGGATGCGCCTTGAGAAGACAAAGAAGACCGAGCTTTTCGACTCTCTCGGATGCAAGGCTCCCGAGATTATCCCCAACCAGGAGATGCGTCAGGAGCGCTACGACAATTGGGAACTCACCGACGACCACGGTATGCTTATCTTCGGTATCGCCAAGGACCAGTATGGCAAGGAATATTATATGGTGAAGAACTCATGGGGCGAGACAGGCGACTACAAAGGTATTTGGTATATGACCAAGTCATTCATTGCCGCCAACACCATGGATTACATGGTTAACAAGAATGCTATCCCTGCAGAAATACGCAAGAAATTAGGATTGTAAATGAATTTTGTGTGGAACTATACACCGCCCAGCGAGGATAGAATCCGTGCTGCCAAGGAATTGGCAGAAAAAATAGGAATGAGCCCCATTCTGGCCGACCTCCTTATTCAAAGAGGTATAAAGACTGAATCGGCGGCCAAGAGGTTCTTTCGTCCCATGCTCAGCGAACTTATCGACCCATTTCTCATGAACGACATGGACGTGGCAGTCGATAGGCTCAACGATGCGATGGGACGAAAGGAACCCATCCTCGTCTATGGCGATTATGATGTGGACGGATGCACGGCTGTGGCACTCGTCTATAAGTTCCTTTTGCAGTTCTATTCAAATATCGACTACTATATCCCCGACCGATACGAGGAGGGCTACGGAGTGAGTCGCAAGGCTATCGACCAGGCCAAGGAAAAGGGCGTAAAACTGGTGATTATCCTCGACTGCGGCATCAAGGCCAACGAGGAAATTGCCTATGCCAAGAGTCTTGGCATCGACTTCATTATCTGCGACCATCATGTGCCCGACGATGAGATGCCGCCAGCGGTGGCCATACTCAATCCTAAACGCGAGGACACCACCTATCCCTTCCACGACTTGTCGGGATGCGGCGTGGGATTCAAGTTCATGCAGGCATTCGCCAAGAACAATGGCATACCGTTTTCACGTCTCATACCCCTACTCGACTTCTGTGCAGTGAGCATCGCATCGGATATTGTTCCAGTGACGGGCGAAAACCGCACATTGGCATTCCATGGATTGAAGCAACTCAATCAAAATCCGTCAATCGGACTTAAGGCTATCATCGAAACATGCGGATTGACAGGACGAGAGATAACCATGAGCGACATCGTCTTCAAGATGGGACCGCGCATCAATGCCTCGGGAAGAATGCAAAATGGCAAGGAGGCTGTTGACCTTCTTGTAGAGAAGGACTTCAAGAAGGCTCTTTATCAGGCGAAACTTATCAACGGATATAACGAGCAGCGCAAGGATATCGACAAGCAGATGACCGAGGAGGCCAACCAGATTGTGGAAAAACTCGAAAACCAAAGACATCAGTCGTCTATCGTTCTCTACGACTCCAATTGGAAGAAGGGTGTCATCGGTATTGTTGCCTCACGTATCACTGAAATCTATTTCCGTCCAACGATTGTCATGACAATCAACGACGGTATGGCCACTGGCTCAGCACGCTCTGTTGCGGGTTTCGACATCTACGAGGCAATAAAGAGTTGTCGCGATTTGCTTGCCAATTTCGGTGGACACACCTATGCTGCCGGACTTTCGATGAAGGTTGAGAATATCCCCGCTTTCAAACAACGTTTCCAGGCGTATGTTGATGAACACATACTTCCGGAACAGACACAGGCAATACTCGACATAGAGTCGGTGATCGACTTCAAGGACATCAGCAAGAAACTGCTCAACGACCTAAAGAAGTTTGCACCTCATGGTCCTTGTAACCCCCGACCGCTGTTCTGCACCCACAACGTGTATGACTACGGCACGAGTAAGGTGGTGGGCAAGAATCAGGAGCACATCAAACTTGAGTTGGTTGATAGCATGTCGAGCAATGTGGTCAACGGCATTGCCTTCGGACAGAGCGCATCTGCACGATTCATCAAGAGCAAGCGCAGTTTCGACATCGTATATAATATCGTTGAGAATGCATATAAGCATGGTGAGGTGCAACTGCAAATCGAGGACATCAAACCAAACTTGGAAGGTTGAAAATTGAAAATTGAAGGTTGAAAATTGAAAATTGAGAACTGAAGATTTTAAGGAGATACTGCGGAAATATTGGGGCTACCAGGATTTCCGCAGTATTCAATTGGAGATAATAAATAGCATTGCCGAAGGAAAAGACACCCTCGGCCTTATGCCAACAGGAGGCGGAAAGTCGATCACATTCCAGGTGCCGGCTCTCGCCATGGATGGTGTGTGCCTCGTCATCACACCTCTTATCGCACTTATGAAAGACCAGGTGGCCAACCTGAAAAAGCGCCACATCAAGGCGGCTGCCATATATTCTGGTTTGTCGAGAGAACAAATCATCAGCACTCTCGAAAACTGTATCTTCGGAGCGGTTAAGATTCTATATGTCTCGCCCGAAAGACTATCGTCGAATCTCTTTCTCACCAAACTACGTCATATCAACGTCAGCTTTATCACAGTTGACGAGGCGCATTGTATCACGCAGTGGGGATATGACTTCCGACCGTCCTACCTTAAGATTGCGGATATAAGGGATATGCTCCCTGGCAAACCAATACTTGCGCTAACGGCCACAGCCACACCAGATGTTGTGGACGACATACAGGACAAACTGCATTTTAGGGCAAAAAACGTATTCAGCATGAGTTTTGAGCGCACAAATCTCGCTTATATCGTGAGGAGCGCCGAAAATAAGTCGGAAGAGATAATCCATATACTAAATAAAATTGAAGGTTGTGCTATCATCTATGTGCGTAACAGGAAGGAAACCAAGGAATTGGCGGATTATCTATGCCAAAATAACATTAGTGCAACCCACTATCATGCCGGTCTTGCAGATAGTATCAGGGATGAAAGGCAGCGCGACTGGCAGATGGACAAGACAAGGGTTATGGTGGCTACCAACGCATTTGGAATGGGTATCGACAAACCCGACGTGCGGGTAGTCATACACATTGAGGCTCCCGACTGCATTGAATCCTATTTCCAGGAAGCTGGCCGTGCAGGTCGCGACGGCAAGATGGCTTATGCCATACTACTCTATAATCGCGGTGATATATTACGCTTGAAAAAAAGAGCTGTTGCCGACTTCCCCGAAAAGGATTATATCCGTAAGGTGTATGAACATATTGCATGCTTCTTCCAGATAGCCGTCGGTTCAGGCTATGGCATGTCCTTCAAGTTTAATATCCAGAAATTCTGCCGCAACTTCAAGCATTATCCCACACAGGTAGAGGCAGCGTTGAGAATACTCGAACAAGCTGGCTATATCGAATACAATAATAATGACGACGCCAAGTCGAGGGTGATGTTCATACTCCAACGCGACGAACTCTATCGCTTGCGAAATAACTCACAGATAGAGGACACTGTAATAGAAACTTTACTTCGCAAATACAATGGCCTCTTCGTGGATTATGGGATGATCGACGAGGAGTACATCGCCCATATTATAGGATGCGAGGAAACAGAAGTGCACGAGTGCCTGAAACTCCTCGGCAGAAAGCAAATAATTAGCTATATCCCGCCACGTGACGAACCGCTGATAAGATACCTTCAGTCGCGCGAGATGACCAATCGCGTCTCTATACCTTATTATATATATGAAGAAAGACTAGAGAAATCCAAAGAGCGCACCGAGGCAATGATCTCCTACATGACTTGCGAGTCGGAATGTAGGAGTGTGATGCTATTGAATTACTTCGGAGAGAAAAAAGTGAAGGATTGTGGGATGTGCGACGTATGCACTTCTAAAAACAACGATGAAGATGACACTGATTATGCCATAAGGCGGATTATGGAGTATCTGTCGGACGGAACAGCGAGGAGCTACAAGGAATTGCGCGAATTCGACCATCAGATAGAAACAAGTGTGCTCGCCGATGCTCTCGATTACCTGTTGTCGGAGGAGAAAGTAACCACCGATGGTATAACAATCACAATAAAAAACGCATAAATATTCGTAAAATACTCATTTTTCTTGATATAAATGACAAAAAGTAAGTTTTTTGCTATTTTTTTGGATAAAATGTTTGCTAATTCCATTTTTTTATGTAACTTTGCAGTCGAAAATTAGAAACAGAAAGAAAAAAGACAAACATATATTTTAAACAACTAAAAATAGAAATTATGATTGCAGCACAAATTGTAGAGGATCTTAAGAGAAGATTCCCCAATGAGCCTGAGTATATCCAGGCAGTTAGTCAGGTTCTCCCCACAATTGAGGAGGAGTATAACAAGCACCCCGAGTTTGAGAAGTCAAACTTGGTAGAGCGTCTGTGCATTCCAGATCGCGTGATTGAATTCAGAGTAACATGGGTTGACGACCAGGGTAAGGTGCAGACCAATATGGGTTATCGCATCCAGCACAACAATGTGATTGGTCCGTACAAGGGTGGTATCCGTTTCCACAAGTCTGTTAACCTCGGAATCCTTAAGTTCCTTGCATTCGAGCAGACATTCAAGAATTCTCTTACCACATTGCCAATGGGTGGCGCAAAGGGTGGTTCCGATTTCTCTCCCCGTGGCAAGAGCGAGGGCGAAGTAATGCGCTTCTGCCAGGCTTTCATGACTGAGCTCTATCGTCATATCGGTCCCGACGAGGATGTTCCTGCAGGTGACATCGGTGTAGGTGGCCGCGAGGTAGGCTATATGTTCGGTATGTATAAGAAGCTCACTCACGAGTGGAGCGGTGTTCTCACCGGCAAGGGTCGCGAGTTTGGTGGCTCACTCATCCGTCCTGAGGCAACCGGTTACGGTACAGTATATTTCCTCCTTTCAATGCTTGAGACACGCGGCATCAGCCTCGAAGGCAAGAAGGTGCTTATCTCTGGTTCGGGTAATGTTGCCCAGTATGCCACTGAGAAGTGCATCCAGCTTGGTGCCAAGGTTCTCACCCTCTCCGACTCTGACGGTTACATCTACGATCCCGATGGTATCGACCGTGCAAAGCTCGACTATGTAATGGAGCTGAAGAACGTTGAGCGTGGACGTATCAAGGAATATGCCGAGGAATATCCCAACGCAGTTTATCACGCAGGCGAGCGTCCTTGGGGCGAGAAGGCAGACATTGCTCTTCCTTGCGCAACTCAGAACGAGATCAATGGCGAGCAGGCACAGACACTCGTTGACAACGGAGTGTTTGCAGTAGCTGAGGGTGCCAACATGCCCTCTACTCCCGAGGCAGTCAAGGCATTCCAGGATGCCAAGATCCTCTATGCTCCCGGTAAGGCATCCAACGCCGGTGGTGTGGCAGTGTCAGGTCTTGAGATGAGCCAGAACTCAGAGCGTCTGAGTTGGACATCAGAGGAGGTTGACAACCGTCTGAAGCTCATCATGAAGGATATCCACGAGAACTGCGTTAAGTATGGTACACAGCCCGACGGATACATCAACTACGTCAAGGGTGCCAACGTGGCAGGCTTTATGAAGGTAGCCAAGGCTATGATGGCTCAGGGTATCGTTTAAAAATTCTCCTATAGCATAACATTAATTTTTATTATTGGGGCGGATTCTCTCGGGAATTCGCCCTTTTTTTATTGCACCTCTGTGCCTCTGTGTTCAAAAATCACCTCTTAAATGTTAAAAATATATGTTTTTAGGCATTTTCTAAAAAAAAGTCAAGAAAATATTTGGTTATGTGAAAAATTGTCACTACCTTTGCACCCGTTATCCTGAAAACAATCTTATTTACCGCTAATGAAAAAGACTAATACCTATTGAAGATATAGAGCGATTGTCTGTGAAGACAGTCGCTTTATTCGTTTATATCCACTGATAATTTCGCAATTAAGCCGCCAAAGTATGGTCAAATACAGTTAAATAATCATAAATAGCAGAATTAATTCCTAATTCCTTATCCCTAATTCCCAATTTATTTGTACCTTTGCAGCCGATTTAGTCCGTGGAGGCTCAAATAAGCGAGGACACGAAGCCCTCCGCCTTGCGGAAACCGTTTAAAATTTTTAATAAATGTACGCAATTGTAGAAATTAACGGTCAGCAGTTTAAGGCTGAACAGGGCAAGAAGCTCTTCGTTCACCACATCAAGGATTCAGAGGAAGGCCAGACTGTTGAGTTTGAGAAGGTCCTGCTCGTTGACAACGAGGGAGCTATCAAAGTTGGCGCACCCAACGTAGAAGGTGCAAAAGTAGTGTGTGAGGTGGTAAATCCCCTCGTTAAGGGTGACAAGGTAATCGTCTTCAAGATGAAGCGCCGTAAGGACTATCGCAAGAAGAACGGCCACCGCGAGCAGTTCACCCAGATTGAAGTTAAACAAGTAATCGCTTAAATTTAGGAGGACTAAGAAATGGCACATAAAAAAGGTGTAGGTAGTTCTAAGAACGGACGTGAGTCAGCTTCACAAAGATTGGGCGTCAAGATCTGGGGTGGCCAGACCTGTATTGCAGGTAACATCATCGTGCGTCAGCGCGGTACAAAGCACAACCCAGGCAACAATGTAGGTATCGGCAAGGATGATACCCTCTATGCATTGGTTGACGGAGTAGTAAACTTCAAGAAGGGACGTTTCAATAAGAGCGTCGTTTCTGTAATACCAGTTGCAGAAGCCTAATTTTTATCAATTAAGATAATTTATTCCAAACAAACAACAGAGTCCCATACCTCTCACGAGGTGTGGGATTTCTGCTTTTTTTCGACATTATGTCTTCTTTTTCCACGATTTATCCATGTTTTTCTATATTATTCAACAAATAAATGTCTATTTGTTTCGTCAAATCATAAATATTTCGTAACTTTGCAGCATTTAAAGGATTATCGTTTAATTAAACAAAAAGAATATGCTTACATTAAAGCTCATTACAGAGGAAACAGACCGCGTCATCAGCGGATTGGAGAAGAAGCACTTTGCAGGTGCCAAGGAGGCTATTGACAATGTGCTGGCCATCGACAAACGACGTCGTGAGGCTCAGCAGAAACTTGACAAGACCAAGCAGGAGGCCAAGCAATTTGCCGCTCAGATTGGCGCTCTCATGAAGCAGGGCAAGAAGGACGAAGCCGAACAGGCAAAACAGCAGGTGGCTGCACTCAAAACTCAGGATAAGCAGCTGCAGGAGGATATGGATGCTGCCGAGAAAGAACTCACCGCCCTGCTCTGCCAGATTCCCAACATCCCCTACGACGAAGTGCCGCAGGGCAAGGCTGCCGAGGACAATCATGTTGTCAAGAGTAATCTTAAGGAATGTGATGGTACGGACACAGTGGGCAACTGGACAGTCAATCCTGAAAATAGTGAGGCTAAGCTGCCACACTGGGAGTTGGCAAAGAAATACAACCTTATCGACTTCGACCTTGGCGTGAAGATCACCGGAGCCGGTTTCCCCGTATATATCGGTATGGGAGCCCGCCTTCAGAGAGCTCTCATCAATTTCTTCCTCGACGAGGCACGTGCCGCCGGCTACACTGAGATTATGCCGCCGACAGTTGTTAACCAGGCCTCTGGTTACGGCACAGGTCAGTTGCCCGACAAGGAGGGACAGATGTATCACTGCGAGGTTGACGACCTCTATCTCATCCCCACCGCCGAGGTACCTGTAACAAATATCTACCGTGATGTCATCCTCGACGAGAAGGATCTTCCCATCAAGAACTGTGCCTACACACAGTGCTTCCGTCGCGAGGCTGGTAGCTATGGCAAGGATGTGCGCGGACTCAACCGTCTGCATGAGTTCTCGAAGATTGAGATTGTACGCATCGACAAACCCGAACATTCCAAGGAATCCCACAAGGAGATGCTTGCGCATGTTGAGGGATTGCTCAAGAAACTCGAACTTCCCTATCGTATTCTCCTTCTCTGCGGTGGCGACCAGTCGTTCACTTCTGCCATCTGCTATGACTTCGAGGTTTATTCCGAGGCTCAGGGACGCTGGCTTGAGGTATCGTCAGTCAGCAACTTCGACACCTATCAGGCAAATCGTCTCAAGTGCCGCTATCGTCATGCCGAGGACAAGAAGATTGAGCTCTGCCACACTCTCAATGGCTCTGCTCTCGCCCTTCCCCGTATCGTGGCAGCCATCCTCGAGGACAACCAGACTCCCGAGGGCATCAAGGTGCCAAAGGCTCTGATCCCTTACATGGGATGCGACGTGATAAATTGAAAGTTTAATGTTGAAAATTGAATTGCTGCGCATAATGGGAGCTGTAAATATTCATGAAGAAAGTAAAAGATTTGCATTAGAAATCATAAAACTCTATTCTTTCCTTAATAAGGAAAAGAATGAATATATCTTGGCAAAGCAACTGTTAAGAAGTGGCACAAGTATAGGTGCAAACGTTCGCGAGAGTAAAAATGCTCAAAGCCAGCTGGACTTCTTGAATAAAATAAACATTGCGTTAAAAGAAGCTGATGAAACTCAATATTGGTTGGAACTACTATATGAGTCAAACTATATTTCAGAAGAGCAATTCAGATCTTTATTCAATGACAGTAAAATTATTGTCGGTACACTAGTAAATATTGTAAAAAGCGTAAAAGAAAACATTAATAAAAATAAAAGTTGAAAGTTGAAAGTTGAAGACTGAATCGCTGCGCAGCAATTCAATTTTCAATCTTCAATATTCAACATAATAACTATGAACAAAATAGTAAAGAAGAAACAATTCTCAGAGAAGGTATATCTTTTCGAGATAGAAGCACCGCTGATTGCCAAGAGTCGCAAAGCAGGTAACTTTGTTATTATTCGTGTGGGAAACAAGGGCGAACGTATGCCTCTCACCATTGCCGACTCTGACGTCAACAAGGGTACAATCACTCTTGTAGTGCAGAAAGTGGGACTCTCGTCCGTAAAACTATGCTCACTCAATGAGGGTGATTACGTTACCGATGTGGTTGGCCCACTCGGTAATCCTACCCATATCGAGAAGTTCGGTACAGTCATCTGTGCCGGCGGTGGCGTTGGAGTAGCTCCCATGCTGCCTATCATCCGCGCACTTAAGGCTGCCGACAACCGTGTTCTGTCGGTAATTGCCGGTCGTTCCAAGGATCTCGTAATCCTCGAGGACGAAGTGCGTGAAAGCAGTGACGAAC
>SAMEA3663103__coassemble_773_pt1 | contig 12672 bp, 16 predicted proteins | sample SAMEA3663103__metabat2_low_PE_014 | metagenome-assembled genome bin SAMEA3663103 (sample SAMEA3663103) | pig gut metagenome | biome: pig gut; feature: pig-associated habitat; material: faeces | place: France | collected 2012 | reverse complement strand
TGTTGCTCAGGAACTTATAAATAAAGTTAAATCAAAGTGTTGCGGAATTAAGGATTATATTTTTCCACTAATGATGGTAGAACGTAAATAGTAGAACTATATCCCCCCGAACATGGTTTATTATTTATCGATATTATGGAGGAATTATATAACTCTATGATAGTTTTATTACAGTAATCAAATGCTTCTTTACCAATACTCTGTATAGTTCCTGAGATATTTATTCCAGCACTACAATGCTGAAATGCCCCTTGATTAATATTCTGTATAGTTCCTGAGATATTTATTCTAGCATTACAACTAGAAAATGTATATTCAACAATATCGACATTGTTTACTTCCAAGGAGATATCTCCTCCTTTTATATCATAAAAGTTATTCCAATCAATTCTTGTGATACCACGTAGATTAGCATTCACTTGAAAATTATTGTTATCATTATCATTATAAAAAGCATTACCTACAATATAATTAACATTACCATCCAAATTCACAGTGCCATTAAAACTTTTGAATGCACTAGGACCTATTGTCTTACACTCGAGATTGTTGAATGTCAAATTCAACCCTCCATTGCCACACCCCCAAAAAGCGCCTTCTCCAATATTTGTTACTTTATTAAATTCTATATTACCTATAAGAGCAGAGCATCCATGAAAAGCGTTAACCCCTATTTCTGTAATATTCTCACCGCCACTGATTGACTTGAGATAAGGATATACTTCAAAAGCGTCATCACCGATTTTGGTAACTTTATATTCCTGTTTTTCGTATGTCACGATGGCGGGAATGTTCAGCGCAGAAATTTCGTTGGAAGTAGCGCCAAGAAGAGTAGCTGTATTGTCGCTATACAGCTTGTAGTTTAGCCCAGTGTCATCTGTGTTGGGAATCGTCACCGACTCCTGTACCACACTCAGTGCCCATCCAGGCAATGCCGTGAGCAGGAATGCAAATATAACCAACAGATAAGTTCTGCACTTTTCACCAATCCCCACTAACACTCTAAGGTTAAGGGAGTTACTAACATGGTTTTTTGTTGTCGATTTCATAATTAATTTATTATTTTTTTTAGTCCATATATTATTCATCTGCAAATATACATAATTATTATTTATATGCCTCTAAAATATCACGTTTTTTTGTATTTATACTTTACACACGAATTATGAAACTCTCGATTTTGCAAGTGTGCAGCTTTGTTTCTCTGTCGTAATTGATTCCCACGAGTAGTATGTCGCCGGTGTATTCTGCAATCTTTGCGGGATATTGCTTGCGCTTTATCTGGTCGATGGCAGTGTCGGCCGTGTTGTTGAATTTGAGTTCGATGACGAGGGCGGGCTTGCTCACGTTGCGGCGTGGAATCATCACCAGGTCGGCATATCCCTTGCCGGTGGCATACTCGCGGTGGATGACGTATTCATTCCTTGCCCATATATATGCCACGGTGAGCACACACGCCAAGGAGTTCTCGTCGTTGTAGGCGAGGATGCTTGTGTTTTCGTCGTGGGCCAGGTCGATGGCTTGAGCCACAGCATTCTCATTGCCCGCGATGGTGGCGTCGAGAAGGTTGCGCGAAGCGGTTATTGCATCTGCAAGTCTTTTCCAGGAGGTGTCTTCCACTGCATTCAAGAGCTCGTCGGTTACCTCCTTGTTGGGCACGTAGCACTGCTGTTTTTCATCGTCGTATGCCAAGTAACCAAGGTGTATGAGCACTGTGAGAACATCGTTCTTACTCCTGACAATGTTCATGTCGTTCTGAAATTTTGAGGTGTTGACATACACGCGTTCTCCCGCCAGCATGCGGATGATGTCATCCTTCAGCCCGTCGAAGTTCATCTGTATATATGTGATGACCGAGTCGTAGGCTCCCGTTGTAGTCCAGTAGCTTCGGCATGAACCACGTTGGAGGGCTTTCATCACGGAATAAGGGTTGTAGATGGATTTCTCCCTGCCGATGTTATATCCGTCGTACCACATCTTAAGGTTGTCCATAGATGCGTTGTGTCTCTCTGCCAACATCTTAACCTCGTCTTCAGTAAATCCGTAGCAAGCGGCAAGGAAAGCCGGGTCGATCATTGAATATTCGCAGAAATTGTTCAGTGCCGATTCGGTGTTGTATTTCTTTATGGGCAGGATGCCTGTGAGATATGCCCCGGCGAATACCTCGTCGGAATCCTGTGTCTTGAACAGACGGCGGAGCAGCATGACATATTCATCAAGTATGGTGGGTGTGACAGTATCAGGGTCTCCCTTCATCTTCTGTCGCTCGGGGAACTCGCGGCAAATGGCGTCCCACTCGTCGATGATAAAGAAGAATTTTTCTCCTGTGGCTTGGTGGATGGAGGAAAGAACATCCATAAGGTCGGAATTGTCCTTGTATTTTACATCGGGAAAAGCCTCTTTAAGTTCATAAATAATCTCTTCCTGTATTGTTCGCACAATATTCTTTCTCATTTCCGGCCGTGCGGTGAATGATGTCACGTCGAGATAGAGCACGTTGTATTTGTTGAGATATGTCTCGAATGACTTGTCCTGCTCAGCTTTTAAACTGCGAAACAGTTCGCGCGAGTCGCACGACTTGTCGTAATAGGCACACAGCATCTTTGCCGCCATCGACTTGCCGAATCGACGGCAGCGGGTGACGCAGCTGTAACGGCTCTCGGAATTGAGATTAGCATTTATCAGCGGTATCAATGATGTCTTGTCAACATATTCGTGAGACACGATGTCTCTGAAAGCTTTATTACCTTTGTTAATATATGTACCCATGTTTTTCTGACTGTTGCAGGAGTGATATGCCCACAATTCGGGAGCAAAGATAGTGCAAATCGATGAAAAAACACAATTTGCAAAGATAAGAATTGCAAATTGCAACCATATTTAACTTTTTTGTTGAGATGCAACCTATTTTGTCCAAAGATAACCTGTAAGAGCAGAGCAACCCCTAAATTAGACTATAGCCTCTATCAACGTGCGTCCATTCAGCTCCACTGGTGGCAGCAGGCCCGACTTCTTTGTCTTGTTGAAGCAGAAACTGAGCAGATAACCTTGCTGCAGGTCGAAATATTCAAGATAACGGCACAACTGCTCCTCACCTCGCTCATTGTAGGCGTTGCCTCGCCAAATCTTCAGTTCGACAACATACTGTTTGCCAAGATAATCAACCACTACATCCATGCGGTCGTTGTCGCGCGTCTGCTCTTCTATATGGTAGCTTCCTATGCCATTGATTACAGGACGCAGGTATGTAAGGAACACTTTGCGTGCATCGTTCTCTATGAACTCGCTGTCATGAGCCATCTTGTAGGTCTGGTTCATGTGAACGACAAAACGCTCCAAGAGGTGAGCCATGTCTATGATGCCGTCCTTGATGAATTGGCTTTTGTCAATTTGTCCTTGCTTATAGATAACAGAGTGCTCTTCTTCTTTAAGAAACAGATTATAAAGACGAGTCTCCATAATTCTGCATGCGATGGCGATCTTGCCATTCTTATTGACAATGTAGTTAAACATGGCTGCTATTTGGATATACTTCTCATCTGGATTATAAGAACTGTCATTGCCTGAGAGAAGAATACCCTTTAATATTTGCTTGAGTTCTGGATAATCATCCAGTTTCTTCATCATATTGTCAAAGAGGGTGTTGCGCTCCATTAAAATTGCGTTTACAGCTTTTAGGACACCTTCTTTATCCCACGAATACTGTTCTGCATCGATAATCTGACAAATACGACTCACGAGGAATGGATAGCCGGAGGTGTAGTCGCGAATCATCCGGGCCACAGACTTTTCGTCGAAATCCAATTCATGGTCTGCCTTGTATTCTGCAAGCATTCCCGCTATGCCGTCAGCCGAAAGGCTCATATCGACATCAAAAGGAACGGCAATATTCCATGGGCTGTTATATTGGTGGTGCTCCTCAGGGCGCATCTTCAGTTTGAGGTTCTTGATGTCGTAAACGCCGGCAAGGATGACGGATTGGAATGTAGGAACAATATTCCTTCTTAGGTACATTCCTCGAAGGAGTCCCAAGAATTTTATGAAAGATACGTGATTGCCGGCTTGGTCCACCTCGTCGATAAGAAGCACTAAAGGTTTCTTGTTGCGGTGACAGATTGTGCTGATAAAATCAGCTAATTCCATCTCCGAACATCTTTCTCTGTGTGTATCGTAGAACGATTTGATTTCATTTTCGACCTCTTCGTCAAGACCTTTTAAGGGTACCCATTTAAACTGTTGCACCAAAAGCCACACAAACAACGAATAGAGTTTCTCCTCATCTGCAAAAGTGGAATCGGAAATACCTTCAAAACTTATACTGAAGACACAGTATTCGTCTGAAAATGTATTTCTTATAGCCTCCAATGTGGTAGTCTTGCCATACTGCCTACCACGATTGATACAGAAATATTCCCCCTTGGCCACCATCTTGCGGATGATACCTAAACGCTCGGTGATATCCACCATATAATGCTCATTCGGGCGACAAGTGCCCGCTGTATTGAATCTTTTCATATATATCTACGACGGATGTTCGACATGCTAATGTATGATTTCATTTGGCAAAGATAATCAAAATATTCAGTATAAGGATAATAAATGCGTGATATTTACGGGAATTTAACAAAATTTCAATGAGAAACAATTGTATAGTTATCTTGAGACGATTGTATGGTTTTGTTAAATTCACATAAATATCATATACTAATAATCCGTATATTGAGTTTTTTGATTACCTTTGGAATTAATACACAAAAGAGATTAATTTATGATTACGATTGAACAAATGAAAGATATCGTCCGTGACGCATCAAAATTTATGATCACCGACGGATTTGAAATTGAGCAGAAAGGCGGTTGCGAGAATATCGTGACATCGTCTGACTTGGCCGTGCAGAATTTCTTGTGCGAAAAGCTATTGGAGATAATGCCGGAGTCGGGATTCCTGTGTGAGGAAAAGGACATCAATGACGCTAGGCATGAATACACGTGGATAATCGACCCTATCGACGGTACCGCCAACTATAGCCGCGGCATCGACCAATGTGCCATCTGCGTGGGATTGAAACACGACGACGAGATGGAGATGGGAGTGGTATATTTACCCCGAACTAATGAGATGTTTCATGCCGAAAAAGGCAAGGGCGCATACCTTAACGGCAAACCAATCCATGTGTCAAACCGCCCCTTTGGCAATGCCGTGTTGTGCACTGCCCTGCCTGTATATCACAAGGAGTATGCCGAAGTGTGCTCGAAGATTATCGTTGAGGCATTCGGCAAGTGCAACGACATCCGACGCTTTGGTGCCTGTGCGCCTGAGCTTTGCTATATGGCAATGGGAAGGTGTGAACTGTATTTCGAGTATCTGCTCAGTCCATGGGACTATGCCGCCGCATCGCTGATTGTGACTGAGGCTGGAGGTGTAATAACATCATCCGATGGAAGCAACCTGCGCCTTACGGAACCCACGGGTGTCATTGCCGCTAATACCCTACCCAACCACCAACAGTTGCTCGACATCGTGGCTTCTGTTCAACTATAGTGTTGATAAAATAAAATGCATTGAACATGATACAACAAACAGAATTCAGACTATCGGCAAAACGAAGAGGTTGTCATCTCATTACTCGTGAGATACTCGACAACCTCCCCAAGCCACTACCTAAGGTTGGCTTGCTCAACCTATTCGTAAAGCACACCTCGTGCGCCCTCAGCATCAACGAGAATGCCGACCCGGATGTGCGAAGCGATATGGAGAAGATTATGAATCATATCGTCAAGGAGAACGAGCCATACTACGACCATGTGTTAGAAGGTGCCGACGATATGCCGGCGCATGCCAAAAGTTCATTGTTTGGTGTCAGCGTCACCATTCCCATCACCAACGGAAGACTGAATCTTGGCACATGGCAAGGCATTTATCTATGCGAGTTTCGCGATTACGGCGGGGCTCGAAGTATTGTTGCCACTATCTACGAGTAATAATCCATTCGTCACAAAAAAGTGCCATTCGTCAATCAGTATTGTGCAACAAAACTAACAAAATATGAGTGCATTAAGTATATTATATCTAGTACTACCATTTCCGCTTGCATTCATTTTGCATGATGCTGCAATGAGCGGAGTGGAACTATTGCTATGGGGCATCGCGGGAATTATATTTATGGCTATAAATCTTATATTTGCCCATTGGATTGGGAAAATCTGTCACAAGACACATCTTACACACAAATATTAATAACATTATGAGAAAGATTTTTATGATAATCTCTGCAGTATTGTGCAACCTTTTGGGATGTACTGCACAACAAGAGAAATTCGAAAGCCTCAACGTTGAAGCTTTCGAGAAAGTGATTTCTGACACATCGGTTGTAAGGCTTGACGTTCGTTCCATCGACGAATATGCAAGCGGACACATTGCCAAGGCTATTAACATCGACGTAATGAAAGACGACTTCACGACCAAAGCAACTTCCCTCCTGCCCAAGGACAAAACCATTGCGCTATATTGCCGTAGCGGAAGAAGAAGCAAGAAGGCTGCTGGAATACTTGTAGAAAACGGGTATAAGGTAATTGAACTCAACTCCGGCATTTCGGGATGGATAAATGCCCAAAAGGAGATTGTCAGATAAAAATGAAAGATTTAGTTAAAATCATATAAATATCACAAGGTATTATTCCATATATTGAATATTTTGATTAACTTTGCCAACAATATTCATGCATAAAAGTGTAGTAAGAAGACTAAAGTTCATGCATAAAAATGTAGTAAATGAACTAAAGTTCGTGCATAAAAATGTAAATAATGGAAAGAAAAGCTTACAAGCAATTGTTGGAATGGAAGAATAACCCACGGCATAAACCACTAATCGTCAACGGTGCACGCCAAGTGGGGAAGACATGGCTGCTAAAATATTTTGGAGAAAAAGAGTACAAGAATGTTGCATACATAAACTGCGACAAGTCAATCCAGATGAAGGCCATATTCGAAGATGGTTATGACATCCCCCGAATCATAAGAAATATCAGTGCCATGACAAACGTGGACATTCGCCCACATGAAACACTGATAATTCTTGACGAGATACAGTCTATCCCAAAAGGATTGCCGGCGTTGAAGTATTTCTGTGAGGATGCCCCAGAGTACGATGTAGCGGTGGCGGGGTCTCTTTTGGGCATACAGTTGCATAGGGGCGAGTCGTTTCCTGTTGGCAAGGTGGATATGCTTAAATTATTCCCGCTGACATTCGGGGAATTTCTTATGGCAAAAGGTGAGAATATCAAGAAGGAAGCATTGGATAATCAAGACTATGAATCAATCGACGCCATCGCTCCGCTGTATGTTGACTTGCTTCGACAATACTATTTCACAGGTGGCATGCCGGCTGCCGTGAGTGCCTTTATCGAGGGCCAGCCTCTGTCGGCCATCAGGCAGATACAACAAGGGATACTGAGCGACTACCAACGTGATTTCTCTAAACATGCTCCTGGCAACGAGGTGCCACGAATCAACCTTGTATGGAATTCCATCCCCTCGCAGTTGGGTAAGGAAAAACGTAAGTTCATTTATGGTTTGTTGAAAAAGGGAGCCAGGGCAAAGGATTACGAATTGGCAATACAGTGGTTGGTTGATTGCGGACTTGTATATAAGATTCCGAGGGTGTCGAAGGTTGCCATGCCGTTACGTTTCTACGAGGACTTTTCGGCTTTCAAGCTCTTCACTCTCGATGTCGGCCTGTTTGGGGCTATGGTAAATGCACCTGCCAACGAGATTCTTATCGGAAGTGATATCTTCTCGGAATACAAGGGCACATTTACTGAGCTATATGTCCTTCAACAAATGGAAACCATCAACGACTTGGACATATATTACTATTCCACTGATGACTCACGCACAGAGATTGATTTCGTTGTGCAGCATGAAGGAAAGGTTACACCGATTGAAGTCAAGGCAGAGGAGAACCTTCGTGCAAAATCATTACGACAAATTGTCACAAACAACCCGTCGTTGCACGGACTTAGGTTCTCGATGTCCAACTACCGCCATGAGGACTGGCTCGACAACGTGCCGCTATACGGAGTGGAGGCAAGATTCATTGGCAAAAAATCAAACTGTTAAATTCCTATAATTATCACACGATACATATCTAAATTATATAGTATTTTTATGGACAACAAACGTTCAGCTATCGTAATGGGAGCCACCTCGGGCATAGGCTATGAGGTGGCACTAATCCTTGCAAGGCGAGGATGGCGCATCGGTGTGGCCGGAAGACGGAAAGACATTCTCGCAAGGATGTCGGGCGAAATAGATGGTGTCGTGGCATACGAGGTGATTGATGTCAATACCCCCGAGGCTGTTGACGGTCTGCACAAACTCATCGGCAAGTTGGGAGGCATGCATTTGTATTTCCATAGTTCTGGTATAGGATACCAAAATACCGCCCTCGATGCCAACAAGGAGTTGACCACCATCGAAACCAACTGCCTCGGTATGGCAAGACTTGTAGGCGAGGCCTTCCGCTATTTTGAACAGCATCCAGAAACAGATGGACAGATAGCCGTAATCAGTTCCATATCTCGGACTAAAGGACTCGGAGCCGCACCGGCATATTCAGCCTCAAAACGTTTCACCAGCCATTATCTCGAAAGCCTGTGCCAACTGACGAATATCAGGAACATACGTAATATTCACATCACAGACATTAGACCAGGATTTGTCAAGACTCCATTGATCGAGGGCAGCAATTTCCCCATGCAACTCGACGCAAGAAAGGTTGCCGTAAGCATAGTGGATGGAATAGAGCGGCGCAAACCAGTAATCACCATCAATTGGCTCTATCGTCTGCTTGTTTTCTTCTGGCAGATGATTCCGCGGTCAATTTGGATAAAAATGAAAGTAAAATGAATGGAAATACCCTTACAAGGCAATGCCTACGAACGTTACGACATACTTATGGAGTTATATATCTATCATTGAATTTCCTCCAACCTTCCTGTTTCAGAATCAATGATAAATCCACGAACCACAATATCCTTTGGCACAAGCGGATGGGTCTTGATTGTCTCCACTGTCTTTTTCACCGATGTGGGAGTGTCTTTGAATCCCTCAAGCCAGTGATGCAAGTCTATCCCGCATTTTTCGATGGTGTCAAGCGTATCATCCGTCACTCCACAGGTTGTCATTTCATGGCGGAAATGCTCGAAGCTCATGTGACAGGCTCCGCAATGAGAATGGGCCACAACCATGATTTCCTCTACTCCCAACTCATATATGGCGACAATCAGGCTGCGCATGGCTGAGTCGAAAGCCGAGATAACCAGTCCTCCTGCATTCTTAATGATCTTGGCATCGCCGTTCTTCAATCCAAGCGCTGCTGGAAGTAGTTCGGTAAGTCGGGTGTCCATACACGACAATACTGCCAATTTCTTGTCGGGATACTTGTCTGTGATATATTTCTCGTAGCCCTTCTCCGCCACGAATGTCTTGTTAAATTCAATAATCTCGTCTATCATATTTGTAATCCTTTAATACACTCTTTATTACTATTGCTTGCCATAATATTGTATTATATTCGCAAAATCTGCGGCAAAATTACTGAAAAAATGTTGTATCAGCAAGCTAAATAACAAAAAAAATGCCTTTTTTGCTTGTTTTTTAACAAATGTATTGTATCTTTGCACACAAAAATAAAAAAAAATGAAAAAACTGATAATCATGAGCATCTTTGCTATGCTATCGGGCCTGTTTCCTTGTCTGGCCATTGCCGGTAATAATGTAGTTAATTCGGCTGAGGAGTTTTCAATGACACTGAACATCGACAATTTCAAATGGACACGACAACCAGAGAGTTGCGTCATCAAGGGTGATACCATCGAGGTAGTCACCAAACCGTGTACCGACCTTTGGCAACGCACCTATTATCATTTCCGCAACGACAACGCCCCGGTTTTCCAGATGGAGACAGAGGAGAAATTTTTCAGTTTCATTGTGAAGACCGATTTCACAGAAAGCCATCATCGCTTTGACCAATGTGGCATCGTGCTTTACCTCGACAGCGACAACTGGCTAAAGGGCAGTGTGGAGTATGAAAACGAAGAGTTTCAGCATTTGGGAAGCGTAGTGACCAACAACGGATATTCTGATTGGGCAACAACGGCAATTCCCGCCCAAGTAAAGACGATGTGGTACAGGCTCTCGCGCAGAGCAGACGACTATTGCATCGAGTGCTCGCAAGACGGTGTTCGCTTCACGCAGATGCGAGTATGCCACATGCATCATGGTGGAGGCAAGATACGGTTTGGCATATATGCCTGCTCTCCGGAACAGTCATCTTTTAAGGCCATATTCACCGATATGAAATTGACAGAATGTGCATGGAAAGCCCACGATGGGCAGCAGCCGGATTGATAAGAATCAAAAGATTAAGAAAATCATAGCATAACTGCAAGTTTTCAGTAAATAATGCACTAATTTCAAAAAAAAGCAGTATCTTTGCGACCGAAAGGTAGCGATTAAATAGCTATTTCATAATGATATGTTAGAAAAAAATTTTAAATATTATCTGGACAACCAGAACAAATTGCTTCCATTGTATAATGGTAAGTTCATTGTCATAGTTGACTCAAAGGTGGTTGGAGCATATAACAATCGAGAAGATGCTTACTACTCTTCCTTGGAGAAATATGCACCTGGCACCTTCCTAATTCAGTTATGCACTCCTGGCGATAGTGCATATACCGTAAGGTACTACAATCGTGTATCTCCAGTAAACGTCACTCCTACGTTATGAATCATCCTCTGACAATAGAGTTCGGTTCACGTGCTCTGGAGATAACCACAGAAGCAAAGGTATCTGTTGCATATGATGCTAACCGTATGCCCAGCATTCCTCATCCTCCATACATTCAATGTAAGGCGGTATGGGATACAGGCGCTATGAGTTCTGTCATCACACCTACATTGGCAAGAAAGTTAGGATTGTTTTCTCTTGGTCTTGTCAAAATGCATCATGCTAATGGAGACTCAATGGTAAACACATATATGATCAACCTACTACTTCCAAATAAGATGGAAGTTAGTACATTATATGTAATGGAGGGAGATATGACCGACAATGATATTCTGATAGGCATGGACGTTATTACCTTGTGTGACTTTGCCATTACTAACAAAGATGGCAAAACTGTCTTTTCTTTCGACATTCCTTCTACAAGAATTACTGATTACACAATAGAATAAACAATAATCTTAAATTTGCATTATCTTTGCACCATAGTTTTATTATAGCTCATGGGTGGACATTAACGGGGATTTTAAAGTAAAACGAAGACAATGAATAAAATAGAAGAATTGGCTTTCGCCATGATTGACTATAACAATGGCGACCCGAAACGCATACAGCATACTACTAAAGTGCATGCCTACGCCTCGATGATTGGTAAATGCGAGGGGCTGGACGAAGATACGCTGTTCATACTCGAAAGCGCAGCCCTCGTTCATGACATTGGAATAAGGGCGAGCGAAAAGAAATATGGACATCAGAACGGCAAACTTCAAGAACAGGAAGGTCCTGCCGTCGCCCGAGATCTGCTGACACGACTCGGCGGTTTTACAGACCGGCAGATTGAACGCGTCTGCTGGCTCGTAGGTCATCATCACACTTACCATGTATGCGAGGATTTGGATTATCAGATACTCATCGAGGCAGACTTCCTTGTAAATCTGTTTGAGGACGAAGAATCCCCGAATGCAATACGTGCTGTTCGCAAGAACATCTTCAGGACAGAGAGCGGAACAAGAATGCTTGAAACAATGTATGGTATAAATGGATAATACAATAAATACTCGTATAGAGGAAGAGAAGGCTGTGGTGGAGCAGATGATACGTCTTTATTGCAGGAGATTCGAAGGAAATGACGAACTATGCCCAAGCTGCAAGGATCTGTTGGACTATGCCCACTGCCGACTCGACAGATGCCGTTTTGGCGAGCACAAACCCACATGCAAGAAATGTCCTGTGCATTGCTATCGACCAGAGATGAAAGAGCGTATCAGGATGGTGATGAGATGGTCGGGACCAAGAATGATTATCTACCATCCAATTGCAGCCATCAGACATCTGATGCGTTAATATGACTCTCTATTTCTTGCAATAATATAAGAACAATATTTACTGAGTAGATTTGACAATGACAAATTACCTTTTGCGTAACGTTCCGCATCAAGAGTCAACACCCTTTCCCGCACTTTCTTCTTGCCTTTAAATAATGCATTAAGGTATGGGATGCCGTTCTCCTCTACGATACAAACATCCGTAAAGAACTGTGTAAGGTCTTCAGAATCATAGATAATGGAATAGCTTGGACGCTTCGCACCGGGAATGTCTTCGCGCAGAATATTCTTGGCTACAAGGTCTTGCAGGTCACGTATAGCAGTGTCTTTCGAACACTTTGCCATTGTTGCCCAGTTTTTTGAGGTTATCTTGGCTTCATAGCCATCGAGAAAGAGATTAATCATCTCTGTCTGTCGTGCAGTCATGGGCACAGATGATGCTTTTTGCCAGAAGAAACTCTTGTTGAGTATCGTAGTGACTGTTGCATCTGCCTCATCGAGCGCATCTGCCAACTTCTGCATATACCAAACCAACCACTCGGTGATGTCACCATCGC
>SAMEA3663103__coassemble_771_pt1 | contig 12710 bp, 13 predicted proteins | sample SAMEA3663103__metabat2_low_PE_014 | metagenome-assembled genome bin SAMEA3663103 (sample SAMEA3663103) | pig gut metagenome | biome: pig gut; feature: pig-associated habitat; material: faeces | place: France | collected 2012 | reverse complement strand
ATAAAAATATAATATTATGGCAACAAAAGATTTAAAAAACGAGTATGCCTTTGAGGGCATGACATTAAACGGATTCTTGATGCTCTTCGTGACATTGGCGCTGATATTCGGTTCTATCGCCATGGGAATATGGGCTGGAATCGAGGCAGTTCCGGCGGCAGTGGTGCTGGCTGTGATACTGTTTATCACGGGATTGATATTCTGTGGGGGATTCCTGCTGCTTGAGCCTAACGAGGCGCGAGTGCTGCTATTCTTCGGAAAATACAAGGGAACATTCACCCGCACGGGCTACTTCTGGGTGAACCCCTTCCTCACCGCCAAGAAACTATCGCTCAGGGCGCGCAACCTCGACGCCGAACCTATCAAGGTGAACGACAAGACGGGTAATCCCGTGATGATTGGACTCATGCTGGTGTGGAAACTCAAGGACACATACAAGGCCATGTTCGAAATCGACTCGCAGACCATTGCCGGCGACCCTGCAAAGAATGCTAATGTGGTAGGAACAAATGTGGCAGGGGTGATGAAGGCATTTGAGAACTTTGTGAAGATTCAGAGTGATGCCGCCCTGCGCGAGGTGGCAGGCAAATATGCCTATGACGATGACAGTGATGACGACTCGAATATCACCCTGCGTGATGGTGGTACGGAAATCAACCGACTCCTGGAGGAGAAACTCGACGAGCGACTCTCGATGGCGGGAATAGAGGTTGTGGAAGCAAGAATTAATTATCTCGCCTATGCACCCGAGATTGCCGCTGTGATGTTGCGCAGGCAGCAGGCGAGTGCCATCATCTCGGCAAGGGAAAAGATTGTGGAGGGTGCCGTGTCGATGGTGAAGATGGCTCTCGACAAATTGTCGGACGAGGGTGTGGTTACTCTCGACGACGAGAAGAAGGCTGCCATGGTGAGCAACCTGATGGTGGTGCTCTGTGGCGACGACTCTGCCCAGCCTGTAGTTAACACGGGAGCGTGATCATTTTCAGCGCCTTGTTCTCGGCAGCTTCCATTATCTCGCGCTCACCAGGACCCTTGTCGTTGATGCCGCAGAGATGGAGGATGCCGTGGATGATGACGCGATGAAGCTCTTCGTCGTAGGGTTTGCCAAACTGCTCGGCATTGGTGCGCACGGTGTCGAGACTGATGACAAGGTCGCCATTGATACGGTCGCCCTCGTCGTAGTCGAAGGTGATGATGTCGGTGTAGTAGTCGTGACCAAGGTATTCGCGGTTGACCTCGAGAATCTTCTCGTCGCCAACAAACATATATCCGATTTCTCCCACCTTTCTGCCATATTCCGAAGCCACGGCCTTTATCCAAGCCGTGGTTTCGCGCTTTTTTATATTAGGCATTTTCACGCCCTCACAGTTGTATGTTATCATATTCTGTATTTTTTTATTTGCAAAGTTACACCTTTTTTTCTTATCCACAAAGAAAAATCCCACTTTTTTATTTCTCGAAGTGCTGATAATCCTTCATTGTCTTCCAATCGCCGCCCCATCTGAATCCATATTTGCGGAAAAGACGATAGCAGAGGTCGCCCCGGGTTATCTTGTATTTAAACTTGCGATTGCGGTCGAGATAGGGTCTGCCTGCAGAAGGCTCCACGATTGCCTTGCCGCCACGTAGTGTCTTTGTATAGGGGTTGTAGAGCGGATTGATGTCGATAGCCAAACCCATCCCGTGTTTCGACACCTTGCGGGTATGCGATATGAAGCGGAAATTGAATGACGACGAGTTGTTGGCAGTCATTGCCCGCTCGTCGTCGGCATCCCAATAGTCGATGAGCCGCATGCGCTCTATCGGATAACCTGCCTCATACAGGCGGCGGAATATCTCTACAACATCGGCGGCAATGCTCTTGTTGACCACCATCTCTCCAACAATGGAGCGTCCCCCGTCATCTCGATGAAGGCAAAGAATATATCGTAGCGACGAGCGAGCCACGGTGCAATCACGCTTATATGAGCGCCCCTGCATCAAGGCGAAGATAGTGTCGGGTATAGAGTGTATCGAGAAGAACGCCTGATGGCCGTGGGCTTTGAGGTATTGCTCATCCACCACATCCCCAGGGTGATATTTCATCCTCTTGTTCTTTGCCGAGGCGGCGAGGGTGGCTATCGCAAGGCATAGCGATACAAATATTGCAATCCTAAGTCTCATGATAATTACTTAACTTTCGGCAGATATCGGCTGACATCCTGCCCGAAGTGAATAAGTTCGCGCACCATACTCGACGACACACTGCTATGGCGAGGGTCGGAGTAGAGCAAGATGGTTTCCACGCCCGACAGTTGGCGGTTGATGTCGGCCTGTTCGCGCTCGTATTCAAAATCCTTTACGCTGCGCACACCTTTTATTATATATGCGGCACCCTCGCGTCGGGCGAAATCCACCGTGAGGTCGCTGTATGCCTTCACCTCAATCTTCTCCTCGCCCTCATATATGCGCCTGATGGCGGCACATCGCTCGTCGGCGCTTTGCATATACTGCTTGCGCTCGTTGACTCCCACACCGATGACGATGCGCGAGAAGAGCGGAAGGGCACGGCGCACGATGTCGTCGTGGCCGATGGTGAAGGGGTCGAAGCTTCCTGTAAATATTCCCGTCATATCATTATTGTTTTTATTCTTCATTCTTCATTTTAAAAATCAAAAGCCAGCTGCTCGCTGCCGCTGAACATACTGCGACCGAGATGCTTGTAGGCCAACTCGGTGACCATACGTCCGCGGGGAGTGCGCTTGATGAATCCCTCCATGATGAGATAAGGCTCGTAAACCTCCTCGACAGTGCCCGAATCCTCGCCGATGGCAGTGGCGATGGTGTTGATACCCACGGGGCCGCCACGGAATTTGTCGATGATGGTGAGCAGTATCTTGTTGTCGGTTTCGTCGAGACCGAAACGGTCGATATTCAGTGCCGTGAGGGCATATTGCGTTATCTCGTGGTCGATGCGCCCGGTGCCCTTCACCTGGGCGAAATCTCTCACTCGCCTCAGTAGGGCGTTGGCAATACGGGGCGTACCGCGGCTGCGGCGGGCTATCTCCATGGCTGCATCATCATCGATGGGCACCTTGAGAATGCTGGCAGAGCGCTTGAGGATGCGCTTGAGAGTGTCGGGGTCGTAGTATTCGAGATGGAGATTGATGCCGAATCGGGCGCGCAGAGGGGCGGTGAGCAAACCGCTGCGGGTGGTGGCGCCTACGAGGGTGAACGGGTTGAGGTCAATCTGAATGGAGCGGGCCGACGGTCCCTTGTCGATCATGATATCTATGCGATAGTCCTCCATGGCCGAATACAGGTATTCTTCCACGAGGGGCGACAGTCGGTGTATCTCGTCGATGAAGAGCACGTCGTTCTTTTCGAGCGAGGTGAGGATGCCGGCGAGGTCGCCCGGTTTGTCGAGCACCGGACCGCTGGTGATCTTGAATCCCACGCCCAGTTCGTTGGCGATGATATTGCTCAGAGTGGTCTTTCCCAATCCGGGAGGACCGTGGAGCAGTGTGTGGTCGAGCGGTTCACCGCGATATTTGGCAGCCTCCACGAACACCTGCAGATTTTCCACAACCTTACTTTGTCCGCTGAAATCGTCGAATCTCAGCGGGCGCAGGGCGTTCTCAAAGTCTTTTTCGGCAGAATTGAAATTCTGCTCTTCTCTTATATCAAAGTCGTCTGTCATATCTTGTTAATGTCGTCTTCTATTTTATGAAAATATTGATGCCTTACGTGTTCAAGTATCGACAGGAGCTCGTCGGCGGTGTTGGCGCGGAGCATGGCGATGCGGGTTTGTCGGAAGTCGGGGATGCCCTTGAAGATGGGCGAGGCAGCCAGATGGCGGCGGGTGTGAAGGATGCCGCGGTATTCGTCGATGCGCTCGATGTTGATGCGGAGCTGCTCCTCGAGGATGTCGAGCTTGTCGTCGAGGGAGAGGGGAGGCTCGGCGACAAAATCGCCGAGAACGGTGGCTGGTGATAGCGAGGCCTTCATCTCCTTGAAGATCCAGGGGCGACCGAAGGTGGCGCGACCTATCATCACGGCATCCACGCCATAGCGCTCGAAGGCTTGACGGGCTTGCTCGGGGGTGGAGATGTCGCCATTGCCGATGATGGGGATATGGATGCGGGGATTGCGCTTCACCTCACCGATGAGGGTCCAGTCGGCCTCGCCAGTGTACATTTGTGCGCGGGTGCGCCCGTGGATGGTGAGGGCTGCAATACCGCAGTCTTGCAGTTGCTCGGCAAGGTCGGTGATGACGAGCTGCTCGGAGTTCCAGCCAAGTCGGGTTTTCACTGTGACGGGGGTTTTTACTGCCTTCACCACCTCGCGCGTGATGTCGAGCATGAGGGGGATGTTTTGTAGCATACCGGCACCGGCACCCTTGCCTGCCACCTTCTTCACCGGACAACCGAAGTTGAGGTCGATGACATCGGGATGCACCTCCTCTACAATCTTTGCCGCCTCTACCATGGCAGGCACGTCGCGACCGTAGATCTGAATGCCCACAGGTCGCTCTTCGTCGCAGATGGTGAGTTTGTTGACGGTGGCCTTCACCGAACGCACCAGTGCCTCGGCACTTACAAACTCGGTATATACCATAGCCGCCCCGAATCGCTTGCACAGCATCCGGAATCCGATATCCGTCACGTCCTCCATCGGGGCGAGAAACAATGGTTTGTCACCAAATTCTATATTTCCAATCTTCATTCTTCTTTTTTTTTATCCACATTTTTTTTGTCCACAGATTTATTTTCTCCACAGATATTTTTTTCCACAGACTTTTTTGTCCACAGATTATCACAGATTAACACAGATTTTTAAATATCAAAGATATTTTGATTATCACAGATTTATATCATCAATCAATAATCCTCAATCAATAATCCTCCTAATCAGAGCCTTTGGCTCTTAATCTGTGCCAATCTGTGTTAATCTGTGGTCTATAAAAACCATCTATGGTCTATAAAATTCCGTGTCCATCCGTGCTTAAAAACCTTCAATTTTCAACCTTCAATTTAAAAGATGATAGTTTCCTCCCGCCATAGGCTTCACCACTCCCATCATTTCCATTTGGAAGAGGATAGAGGTGATATCCCCGATGGGAATACCAGTTTTTACTGATAATTGATTGAGCTGCAGGTCATTAGACTTCGTGAGAACATCCACAATCCGCTGCTGCTCGGGCGAGAGGTCGGGAAAGAGTTGACGCTCAATACCCTTCTTTTGGGCTTCAATCCGCAATGCATCGTCCTCCCAACCCATAGTCTTGACAAAATCCTCGGCGGATGTCAGGAGTATGGCCTTATTTTCGCGTATGGCATTATTGCAACCCTCGGAGAAATGGTCGCCCACGCGCCCCGGAAGTGCAAATACCTCGCGACCGTAGTCAAAGGATATCCCCGCGGTGATAATTCCGCCGCCATGGGCAGCCGACTCGATGAGGATGCATGCATCCGACATTCCAGCCACGATGCGGTTGCGCCTCACGAAGTTGCCCTTGTCGGCATTTGTGCATGTCATAAATTCCGTGAGCAGTCCACCGTGATTTACCATCTCGCGAGCCACGTCCTTGTGGGCAGCGGGATAGAGATAATCGAGCCCGTGAGCCACCACGCCCACTGTATCATATCCCACGGCAAGAGCCTGCTGATGGGCATTGATATCCACACCATAGGCCAGTCCGCTCACCACCAGCATCTCGGGACAGAGCACCTTGAGGTCGCGTAGGAACTTGCGGATGAAGTCGGCGCCATACATAGTGCAGTGGCGCGTGCCGATGATATTTATCACCCTCGACTGGTTGAGATTGGCATTACCCTTATAATAGAGCACCACGGGAGCGTCGGCGCAATCCTCGAGTCGCTTGGGGTAATTGTCGTCGCCGAGACAGAGCACACGGATGTTGTGGTCGCGGCAGAACTCCAATTCCACCTCCGCCCTCTTGAGCGGTTCGCTCCAGTCCTTGAGGTTGGCCAAAAGCCGCGGAGAGCACTCGGGCAGAATGTCCTGTATGTCATTGCGATGCAGATAAATCTCCTCGCCGCTGCCCAATGTGCGATAGAGATAGAGGGCAGAGGCAAGGCTGAAATGACCTATACGCGTGAGGGCTATGTTATATAACAGTTGCTGCTCGTTCATTTGTCTAATTTGTTAAATACTTGGCGAGCGCACGGTCGTAGTCGTCGCTATTGGCGAGACGTCCGTTGACGAGGCACACAATCTCGATTACTCCCGAGAAGCACAGACGCTCGTCGCTCTCGCGGAAGATGTCCTGATAGAACACATATTTTATTCCGTCCTTCTTGATGCCGAGGCGCGAGATGAAAGTGTCGTCGGGCACGAGAGGTGTCTTAAACTTGAGGTTCATCCTCGCCACGACTGCATCCACACCCTTGCGGTGCATTTCGGCAAAACTCAGTCCGCAATGCTGTAAAAACAGATGGCGGGTATGCTCGGTGTAGTGTAGATAATTGGCATTGTTCACTATGCCTTCGATGTCGCATTCATAGTCGCGCACCGTCATTCGGGTTTCATATACGTATTTCATTCTTTATTTCCTTTTGAGATATTCATATCCAAATCGGCAACGCAGGCAGTCCTTGCGGTCGCAGTATTCATTTTTCAACTGGATGAGAGCCTGACTGTCGCCGGCATTCTGCACCTTTAGTCCGCATTGCTTCCACATCCGGATGATGTGGTTGTCCTCGGCCTTAAGTTGCTCGAGCAAGTCGAACGCCCTGTCGCACAATGCCTCATTGCCAGTATGCCGGCCATAGGCGAAGAGCATAGGGATGGCAGTATTGATCATGAGCAGGTTGATGGAGAAGGGCGACAAACTCTTGTTGTTGTGTGCACTCTCCGACCCGAAGGTGTAGTGGGTGGCCCAATACTCCGTGACGTGGGTGGAGAGATTACGCTTGAGGTCATCCACCGTCTTACATTCCACCAACTGACTGAGCGACGTCTTGCGCTCATGATAGAGAGTGGCAAGTTGGGAAATGCGGATATGCGGAAAATTCTGCGGCCGCAATCTCATGAATCGCCACATAGTGCGGTCGATAGGCGTGAGCGAGAACTTATGGGCGAGATAGTCGTACTCGTTTTTTATCTTTGTGAAATATCCGTCGTTGAGAGCCGCTGCCTGGTATTTCTCGGGGATGGCGTTGATGTCGAGCAATCCTGCCTGTCCGAGGAATATAGCCTCCACCTGAAAGATGTCGTCGCGATGATGAGCCACTTGATTGAGCGGCACATTGAATGCCCAATGCTCGAAAGCGTCGCCGTTGATACCAAAGCCATAGTTGCGAGCGAGGGTGACGAAATACGCATCCTCCCACGACCCGTTGGCCCTCTCGGCGCGGCGGGCTATATCCTGCGTCTTGCGCTCCAGGCGCTCCGTCTGCAGTGCCGCCATCCACGAATGGACAGTGAGCGAGGTGAGGTCGGGCACAAGTCGATAGCAAGGAGGATAGGCGTCGGCGGTGAGCAGTTCCTTGTAGTTGAGCGTCACCGTCATCGGGACGGAAAGTTTGATTTGGGGTATAAACTCCCCCCGGCTGTTGGTGACATTGCAGTCGTCGTCCTCCACCACATGCAGCACCACGTTGTCGTAGGCGGGGTCGGTGTCGTGACCATGTCGAAACCAGTCCTTTGAATGTTCGTGTATCTCCACATTGCCTACCCACATCGTCTCTCCAATGCGCAGTTTGGCATTAAAGAAGTCGGGACCCGAATTGCGGTTGTGCAGTCCGGGGTCGATAATCTCCACATCCCTGCCATCGGTGGTGGCAAGGTCGGAGAGGGGCAGTATCTTGTGTTTCCACACATATTGCAACAGTTGTTCCATTGTATGACTCTTAGTGAGAATTGCCACAAAGGTAATCAAAGTAGGTCATTCGGCAAAGCAAAATCCCAACTTTTTGCAACTTTTCCGTGTTTTTTTCTTATTTTTATCGTCTTTTCCGCTTTTTTTGCCCTATTTTCGTTGGTTTGTGGGATAAAAACACTAACTTTGCACTCGATTTTTCAACCCCATATAATATAATAAGGAGAAATAATATGAAGATAGCATTAATAGGCTATGGCAAGATGGGCAAGATGATCGAGCAGATTGCCATCAGCCGAGGTCACGAAATTGTCAGTATCATTGACATCGACAACCAGCAGGATTTCGACAGTCCTGAGTTTGCATCTGCCGACGTGGCAATTGAGTTTACTGCACCCCAGGTGGCTTATGGCAACTACCTCAAGGCCTTCAGTCATGGAGTGAAGGTGGTGAGCGGTTCTACGGGATGGATGAACGACCACAAAACCGACGTGGAGCGACTCTGCAACGAGGAGGGAAATACCCTGTTCTGGGCGTCCAACTTCTCTATCGGAGTGGCCATCTTCTCGGCGGTAAACCGCTATCTCGCCAAGATAATGAACGGATTTCCGCAGTATGACGTAGAGATGGAGGAGGTGCATCATATACACAAGCTCGACGCCCCAAGCGGAACCGCCATTACCCTTGCCGAGGAAATTGTGGCCGACATCGACCGCAAGAGCGACTGGGCAAAGGGCACATTGCTCGCTCCCGACGGAACAGTGAGCGGAGAGAAGACAGTGGATGCCGACAAACTGCGCATCGACAGCATCAGGCGCGACGAGGTGCCGGGAATACATACCATCAAATATGACAGTGAGGCCGACATGATCACCATCACCCACGATGCCCACTCGCGCAAGGGATTTGCCCTCGGGGCAGTGCTCGCCGCCGAGTTTACAAAGGATCACAGCGGACTGCTCACCATATCCGACATGTTTAAGTTTTAACTTTTATTGATGTAGCATTTTCAATCACTATATAGTCTAAGAAGCAAACAATAAAAGGTTTCAGAAGACTACAAAAGCAGAAAAAATGGAAGATTTAAAGAAAAAGAAGCTCAACATGAAGGTGCAATGGACAAAGTTTGCCATTGTAATGGTGCTCTACATTGCCTTCCTCGTATGGCTAAAGAGTTGGCTTGGCATCATCGTCATCCCGTTTATCTATGATGTTTATATCACCAAGAAGATAAAATGGCAATGGTGGAAGGACGCTGAAGGACCCGTGAGATTTGTCATGTCGTGGGTGGATGCATTGGTGTTTGCCCTCGTGGCAGTGTATTTCATCAACCTGTTCTTCTTCCAGAACTACGTCATACCCTCGAGTTCACTCGAAAAATCACTCCTCACAGGCGACTACCTCTTCGTGAGCAAGGTGAGCTATGGACCCCGCATCCCCGAAACTCCACTCACTATGCCGCTCACACAGCACACCCTGCCAGTGGTTGACTGCAAGTCGTATGTGGAATGGCCACATTGGGACTATCGACGTGCCAAGGGACTGGGAAAGGTGGAACTCAACGATATCGTGGTGTTCAACTATCCCGCTGGCGACACCCTCTGCTCGGCTCCCCAATATCAGGCTGCCGACTATTATCAGATGTGCTATGGTATTGGTTATCAGGTATATCCCGAGCGTCCCAATCCCGACTCGCTCTCTTATGAGCTCAAGGAGAAGTATTTCTCGACAATATATAATGCAGGACGCGACATCATTATGCAAAATAAAAATGAATATGGCGACATTATCACAAGGCCTACCGACCGCCGCGAGAACTACGTGAAGAGATGCGTGGGACTGCCAGGACAAACCCTGCAAATAAAGAACCGCATCATCTATCTCGACGGAAAGGCTAACAAGGAGCCTGACAACGTGCAGTATTCATACTACGTGAAACTGAAACAGAGGATTCCCGAGGAACTGATGGAGGAATTGGGCATCTCGATGGAAGACCTCACCAGCTTGAACACTGCCGGCTATCTGCCGCTCACCAAGCATGCAGTGGCTGTGCTGTCGAAGAGGAAGGATATCGTGGAGAGTATCACCATCAACAGTGATACATCAGACACCGACATCTATCCACTCAACGGAAACATGCACTGGACCCGAGACAACTACGGACCGATATGGATTCCGGCAAAGGGCAAGAGCATCGACCTCAACCTCGACAATCTCGCAATATATGAGCGCCCCATCCGTGTGTATGAGAAAAACGACCTGAAGGTGAAGGACGGACTCATATACATCAACGGCAAGGAGGCAAAGAGCTATACATTCAAGATGGACTACTACTGGATGATGGGCGACAACCGCCATAACTCTGCCGACTCAAGATATTGGGGATTTGTGCCCGAAGACCATGTGGTGGGCAAACCAATCTTCATATGGTGGTCGAGCGATCCCGACCGCTCGGGATTCGGAGGCATCAGATGGAACCGTATTTTCAACTTTGTGGATAATATCAAGTGAAAGCATTATTGGCAACAACATATTTCGGTCCTGTTCAGTGGTATCAGAAGCTGAACAGGGCCGATTGTGCTTATGTGGAGTGCTATGACAGTTATCGCAAGCAGACATTCCGCAACAGATGCGTGATTGCTACAACCAACGGCCTGCAAGCGCTCACCATACCCGTGGAAAGACCTGACTGCGGACTACATTCCACATTGATTAAAGACTTGAAAATCAGCGACCATGGCAATTGGCGACACCTGCACTGGCATGCGCTAATGTCGGCATATTCCGAGTCGCCTTTCTTTGAATACTATGCAGATGACATACGTCCGTTCTTCGAGAAAAAATGGGAATTTCTATATGACTTCAACATGGAGGCGTGCCATACGGTGTGCTCGCTCCTTGACATACATCCCAATATCCTGCCCACATCTGAATACATAAAAAAAGACGACCTCCCCAAAGACATCTTCGACTTCAGGGAGGCCATCGACCCTAAGCATCCGGTTGTGGATGCCGACTTCGTGCCCCGCAGATATTATCAGGTGTTTGAGCGGAAGATTGGGTTTCAACCTAATCTAAGCATCCTCGACCTCTTGTTCAACATGGGGCCCGAAGGGATATTCTACTTGCGATAGCCGCACTTAGGGCATACGCCGTTCTCGTCGAGCGAGATGCCGCAGAGCGGACAGCGGTCAATCTGCTTTCTGTCGCTGAACTCAGCCGAGGCTGCATTCACACCGCTGGTGAAGGTAATCTTGGCGATGTTGAGCTTGTCCTTCAGAAGGTCATATACAATCTTGATCATGCCCTCTACCGTCATCGTCTCCTTGGTGACGACAAGACGAGCGTCGGGATAAGCCTGTGCAAGTTCGGTCTTGAAAGCCTCGCCCTTCATGGTGTTGCGCGGATGACCGTTCTTGATACCCTGCTTCTCATATACGTCGAGGATTGCCGGCAGCAGCGGGTCGTCCTGACGAAGGATGAGAGCGTGGTCGAAGTTCTTCAGCACATCCCATGCCACCTTCTGTATCTCGTTGCAGGGATATACCATGTTTACTCCCTCATTTACTGAGTCCTCTACCTCGATGGTCAGAACGCCTGTGTGGCCGTGAAGATACTGTGCCTCGCCCTGGAAACCATAAAACCTGTGTGCATACTGCAAATCGAATGTTGTGATACTTCTCATACTTTAATCTCCTTTTTCTTTAAATGGGTTAATAATAATTTTATTTTTCTGCTGCAAAGTTACGAATAATAGTTGGATTATGCAAACTGAAAATTTCTATCGGTTTATAGATTCTTTCTATCAATACTTGAACGAGCTGCCTCCCAGGAACTCCCTGAGCAATGATGTGGGCGGCACTTGGCGCTCGGGAATCGGTTTGATATACCGCAGGAATTTCTTCAGGCGATAGGCTGTGGCATATTCCTCGCAATTCTCGGGCACTTGGTCCAATATCGGTTCTGCCTGCATTTTTATCACCGCCAACTCAAACAACATCGCCGTGTTGAACATCACGTCGGCATTCTCCTGAAACGGGAATATCCACTTGTTTTCGCCTGCTCTTACCGATGGCCAGCGGCGGATAGTGTCCTGCGCGCTCACTCCACGATATTTGTAGTCGCGGATGATGCGGCGCAGAAGTCGGTTGTCGGTGGTGGGGATATAGTTGTGGTCGTCGATGAGCATGGTGGTGAGGGCAGAGGCATATACGCGGAATTTTTTCTCTTCCGCTATCTGGGCAGTCAGGTCGGGGTTGAGGGCGTGTATTCCCTCCACCACGAGTATCTCGTCATTCTTAAGTCGCAGTTTCTTGCCGCTCATCTCGCTCTTGCCCGTCTGGAAGTTATATCGTGGCAGTTCCACCTCCTCGCCGGCAAGCAGTGCGTTCATCTGCTTGTTGAGCAACGGGATGTTGAGTGCCTTCACATGCTCGTAGTCATATTCACCGTTCTCGTCCTTGGGTGTTTTTTCGCGATCAACAAAGTAGTCGTCGAGGGATATTCCCACGGGTTTGATACCGTTGGTAAGCAATTGTATCGACAGACGCTTGCATGTGGTGGTCTTGCCGCTCGACGACGGACCGGCTATCAACACCATTTTCACGTCCTTGCGACTGGCTATCTCGTCGGCTATCTTGGCGAGTTTCTTCTCTTGCAAGGCTTCGGAGAGGTTGATGAGGTCGGTGCTGTATTTATGCTCCACAGCCGAGTTGAGGTCGCCGATGGTGCGCATACCGAGGATATTCTGCCAACGGTGGTGCTCCTTGAATATCTCAAACAGCTTGTCCTGTTGTATCAGTTCGCCCAGTTTCGACGGGTCCTTTTGCGAGGGGATGCGCAAAAGCATACCATCATAGTATTTCACCAATTCATAAAGATGTATCTG
>SAMEA3663103__coassemble_750_pt1 | contig 12998 bp, 8 predicted proteins | sample SAMEA3663103__metabat2_low_PE_014 | metagenome-assembled genome bin SAMEA3663103 (sample SAMEA3663103) | pig gut metagenome | biome: pig gut; feature: pig-associated habitat; material: faeces | place: France | collected 2012 | reverse complement strand
TGTTGCTCAGGTACTTATAAAATAAGTTAAACTAAAATGCTGCGGAATTTAGGTTCACTTGATTTTTTTGTTTGATAGTCCAAACCAACATACCATCCTTTACCTACGCCAGGAACATCAATTTCTGCCATAAGATAGTTCTGTGTTACAAACTTGTCGTCACTGCCCCATGAATCTTGGAAACCAAAACCATATTTCGTTTCGCTGTTTTCCATAAGCATTATGGAACCACTACTGGCGTTGAAATTGTTCACATGATCCGTAGATGAGCCGTTTGCATCAAGGTTCGCAAAAATATAATCCATATGATTTTTTGACTCAATAGAGTGTGATGCTCCATTGTGATCAGTGACACTATAAGAGTCGCCAGAATATCCTATCTGCTGAATGAAATAGTTATTTATATCAAGAGTCTGTCCATCAGCCTTAGTATGCGTTGCAAACCATTTCATCACAAAATCTATCTCTGCTTGAGTTATATCGGCAGGCTTCTTGTAATTCAGCTGGTTTTCAACAAACCACCGATTGCTTTCTGTATTAGCAGCTCTTGTTATTGCTCCCTGAGCGACTCCTCCACCATTAGCGTCAGCACTGCCGAATCCCCATGTCTGGTCGGGAGCGGGCTCGCCGAATTTCTCTTTGAATGCATTTTCATAGTTTATATAAGCTTGTTCACCCTCAGAGATAAGGGTGTAATCAAAGCGTGAGCAGCTGGCAAGACCTAAGCAGATGGCTGCAGCTGCAACTCCTGTCATCAGTTGTTTTCTCATATTACAAAAACTTTTTCAGTTACTTATTTATAATAATCTATTAATGGGGCAAATTTACGAAAAAATCCTCATAATCACCAAATTATATTAGTTAAAAGTGATAAAAGCGGATAAAATAATATCATTTATCAACAGGAATGGGATAAAATATGCGAAAAAAATCGTCCGTTATAAGTCTATAATAGTAAAGCTGCACACAAGCCCTAAGGCCTATGCGCAGCTTAACCAATACAATCTATAATTATGCAATATTTACGAGAGAGGGATTAATACCACTTAACAGAGGGATTGCCTACGTAATCCTTGAATAATGGATGCATATTTGAGATGTTCTGGTATTCATCACACCAATCGAAAGTAGGTTCTACGCAAATCTTCTGAGGTGCTTCACCTTTGAGGGTGTACAATATAGCAGAGTCACCTCCTCCATATTGTACTTCCACCTGGATGTCGTTAACATTGTATTTCTTATCATAGTTATCTACAGCAAGGAAGATGTCCTTCTGCACAGGGGCATACTCGTTCTTTTTACCAGCAATGGTATTAACCATAGTTGATGTTGAAACTCCGAATGCCTCGTGAACTTCAAACCTGTCATCCTTGCTGCCAATGTAGATAGGCAGTGTACCGCCGGCTGCAAGGATAGTGATGGCAGCGCGTATTTCGTTTCTACTTGTAACACCATTCCATGTGCTATAAACGAAGGCATCAAATACTACGTCGTTGTAGTCGAAGTCACTACCATTAGATGCGCCAAGATCCTCGGCGATGATTCTCTTCTGTGTAGTGTGTACTGCGGGCACAACCTTCAGAATACGGTCGTTGTAGTATCCGTCCTTTGCAATTTCCAATGATGAGGAAGACTTCCTTGTGCTATAGTCATAACCAACATAATAGCCAACCTTGCCGTCAACCTCAATAGCGCAAATCACGAAATCCCATTTCACAGTGTTCTCGTCGCCGTACGAGTCTTTGAAGCCCCATTTCGCGGTGCTACTATTCTGCATATATTGAATTCCAGTTGTCGGGAAGCTACCTGTATTATTTTCGGCTATGAATGCAGGTGTATTAGAGTTGAAATTGTTGATATGCTCAGCATTTCCGTTCTCTTCAACACAAATCCAGTCCATGTGTCCTGCAGGTGTCACGGTATGTGTTGCTCCGTTGTTGTCTGTTCCGGTGTAGGTCTGTTTATTCTCATTATAAACCTGCAAAACAAAGAAGTCTGTGAGGTTAACAGGTGTTGAAACAGGGTTCTTGTGTTTCTTGAACCACTGGCTAACTACCTCAATCTCATGATCGGTGATGAATTCAGGCTTAACGAGCTTGTACTGCTGGTTGGGGTCAAACCATTGGTTTGAGTTTGGAGCAGCAGCCTTAGTTGTTGCCTGGCCAAGGGTTGGAATCTCCACTGCGCCAAATCCCCAGGTATGACCACTGGCAATATTTCCAAACTCAGCAGTAAATGCTTTTTTAAACTCCTGCTGCTTGATTGTCTCGAATTTGCCCAAGTCGTCATTGCTCGAGCAAGAGGAGTTGAATGTCACTGCGCCTACTGCTATCGTCAGCATAGCGCCTAAGTTAATGATTTTATTCATAATCTATATTGTTATTAATTAAGTTTATTATTGACGATATTTATGGAGAAGACGGCTTTTATCCTTCATTTTCCATTTTAGCTGCAAAAATAGATAAAAAAATGATAAGTTGTTCATTTTTAACCGAAAAACTAAATAAAGTTATCATAATAGTATCAGTTTATCTTATTTACGGATAAAATGTGCAGTATTGGCACGTCCGTATTAAGTTTAGATAAAATACCCGATTCTTGTCCAATTAGAACACCCGATTCTTATTCCATAAGAACACCCTGTTCTTATCTCATTAGAACACCCGATTCTTATCTCATTAGAACACCCGATTCTTATCACATAAGAACACCCTGTTCTAATGTCATAAGAACCGAGTATCCTAAGGGTGGAAGAACACCCGATTCATTGCGCATTAAGGTATATAGAAAAGAAAAAGTCCCGCAAATCTTTCGATTTGCAGGACTTTAATTTAACTTGGCGCTTCAGGATGGGCTTGAACCAACGACCCCATGATTAACAGTCATGTGCTCTAACCAACTGAGCTACTGAAGCAGTTATTTGCGCCTCATTTCTGAATTGCGATGCAAAGGTACGACGAATTTTTTAAACTACCAAACTTTTTCGGGGAAAATTTCGAAAAAACGCAGTATTTAACATAAATTCACGGAAAATCGTGTGTTTTATCGCCCAAAAACAGTAATTTTGCACCCGTAATACGAAAAATTAGTGTAATGAGAAGATTACTATTATCAATTGCCGTGATGATAGCTTTTGCAGCATCAGTATCGGCGCAGAAACAGAAAAACCACAATTTTGAGGTGGCAAAGAACTTGGACATATTTAATAATATATACAAGCACCTCGACTTGATGTATGTCGATACACTCAATCCCAAGGAGGTTATCGGCAATGGTATCAATGCCATGCTCAGAAGTCTCGACCCCTACACCGAGTATTATCCTGAGGACAAGACCAAGGACCTCAAGATGATGCTTACGGGAAAATATGCGGGTATAGGAGCTATCGTGAGATATCATCAGAAACTCAAGCGAGTGGTGATTGACGAGCCATACGAGGGTATGCCCGCTGCAGAGGTGGGACTGAAGAAGGGTGATATCATCCTGAGTATCGACGACTCGACGATGACCGACAAGAACGTGAATTACGTGAGTGAGCATCTGCGCGGCGAGGCTGGCACCACCTTTGCCCTGAAGATAAAGCGCCCCACAACAGGCAAGACAATGACCTTCAAGATAACACGCCGCACCATCAAGATGCCCGACATACCATATTACGGAATGTTGGACGGGAATGTGGGCTATATCAACTTCAATCAGTTTGTTGACGGTTCGGCGAAGAACATGCGTCGTGCCTATATCGACCTGCGCCAGAAGGGAGCAACATCCCTCCTGCTCGACCTGCGCTCAAATGGAGGCGGTTCGCTGGCCGAAGCTATTGACATTATTAATATGTGGGTGCCCAAGGATATGACCCTCGTGGAGACCAAGGGCAAACTGAAGCAGGCTTGCAAGGAATACAAGACGCGACTCGAACCGATAGACACCATCATGCCTATTGTGGTGCTCGTGAATGGCGAGACAGCCTCGGCGAGCGAAATCACCTGCGGCTCGATACAAGACCTCGACCGAGGAGTGGTGCTTGGCACACGCACCTATGGCAAGGGACTCGTGCAAGTGCCGGTCGATATTCCCTACAACGGCAATCTCAAGGTAACCACCAGCCACTACTATATCCCCAGTGGGCGTTGCGTGCAGGCCATCAACTATAAGCACAGCAGCGGAGGATATAAGGAATATATCCCCGACAGCCTCACGCGCGTATTTTATACAAGGAACGGGCGCGAGGTGAGAGATGGCGGAGGAATAAAGCCCGACATCGAGGTGAAACCAGATACGATGCCCAATATCGCAGTGTATCTCGACCGCATCGACTCGATGGAGGTGATGTTCGATTATGTGGTGGATTATATCGCAAAGCATCCCACTATAGCTCCCGCACGAGACTTCCGCCTGAGCGATGCCGAATATGAGGAGTTCAAGCAAAGGGTGGTGGAGAGCGGATTCAACTACGACCCCGTCACCGAGAAGACCTTGGGCGAACTCGAGAAGTTGGCAAAGTTTGAGGGCTACTACGACGACGCCAAGGATGAGTTTGAGGCGCTTCGCAAAAAACTCAAGCACAATGTGGCCAAGGACATGGATCACAGCAAGGAGACGATAAAGCAGATAATCGAGGGCGACATCGTTGCAGCCTACTATTATCAGGCGGGGGCATTGGAGAACGGACTGCATTATGACTCGCAGGTGAAAAAAGCCACCGAAGTGCTCCTCGACAAGTCAGAATATGACAGATTGCTATCCCCAAAGGGTAAATAATTCGATTTTTATGCAAATAATTGCAGAAATATTTGGCTGTTTGGGGAAAAGTTCGTAACTTTGCACCCGTTCAGTGGAATGAGGGACTTCATCAAGAGTCCCTCATTTTATTTTAATAATGTGAAAAAGACGTATGATAGAAAGGAACACAGTAAAGACAGTAGTGGAAGAATGGTTGTCTGGTAACGACTATTTCCTCGTCGATGTGACATTCACTCCCGACGACCGCATTGTGGTGGAAATCGACCATGCCGACGGTGTGTGGATTGAGGATTGTGCCGAATTGAGCCGCTTTATGCAGGAGCGCTTTGGCGACGAGCTTGGCGATTATGAGCTGGAGGTAGGTTCTGCCGGCATCGGTCAGCCCTTCAAGGTGGAACAGCAGTATGTTAACCACATCGGAAAGGATGTGGAGGTGCTCGACGCCGAGGGCAAGAAGGTGCAGGGTGTGCTCAAGCAGGTTGACGGACGCAACTTTGTGGTGAGCGTCAAGGAGAAGCAGAAGCTCGAGGGCAAGAAGCGCCCGCAGCTTGTGGAGGTCGATAAGACCTATAATATGGACAATATAAAATATACAAAATACCTATTAAGTTTCAAGTAAAAAATAGCTATGGCAAAGAAAGAAGAGCAGGGTCCAAGCATGATAGAGACCTTCCAGGAGTTCAAGGAGACCAAGAACATCGACCGTACCACATTGGTGAGTGTCCTTGAGGAGAGTTTCCGCAACGTGATCGCCAAGATATTCGGCAGTGACGAGAATTTTGACGTGATCGTCAATCCCGACAAGGGCGACTTCGAGATACACCGCAACCGCATCGTTGTTGCCAACGGTGAGGTGCAGGATGAGAACAAGGAGATTTCTCTTAAGGATGCACAGAAGATCGAGCCCGACTATGAGATAGGTGAGGAGGTGAGCGAGGAGGTTAACTTCAGCAAGTTTGGTCGTCGTGCCATCCTCAATTTGCGCCAGACATTGGCTTCGAAGATACTCGAGTTGGAGCATGACTCCTTATATAATAAGTATAAGGATCGTGTGGGTCAGGTGATGAGCGCCGAGGTATATCAGGTGTGGAAGCGCGAGGTGCTTCTCGTGGATGATGAGGGCAATGAGCTCCATCTGCCCAAGAGCGAGCAGATTCCTGCCGACAACTATCGTAAGGGAGAGACCGTCAAGGCTGTCATCCTGCGCGTGGACAACGAGAACAACAATCCACGCATCATTCTGAGCCGTACTGCCCCTGTCTTCCTCGAAAGACTGCTTGAGGCTGAGGTGCCGGAGATTATCGACGGTCTGATCACCATCCGTCGCGTTGCCCGTATGCCGGGAGACCGCGCCAAGGTGGCAGTGGAGAGCTACGACGACCGCATCGACCCAGTAGGAGCCTGTGTGGGTGTCAAGGGAAGCCGTGTGCATGGTATCGTGCGCGAGCTCTGCAACGAGAACATCGATGTCATCAACTATTCCAACAATGTGCAGCTCTTCATCCAGCGCGCCCTTAGTCCCGCCAAGGTGTCGAGTATCACTATCGACGAGGAAAACCACAAGGCAGAGGTGTATCTTCAGCCTGAGGAAGTGTCGCTTGCCATCGGACGTGGCGGTATGAACATCAAGTTGGCAAGTATGCTGACAGAATACACCATCGACGTATTCCGTGTAGTGGGCGAAGGCGAGGCTGACGAGGATATCTATCTCGACGAGTTCTCCGACGAGATTGACCAGTGGGTTATTGATGCCATCAAAGCCATCGGCTTGGATACCGCCAAGGCTGTGCTTAATGCTCCGCGCGAGATGCTTATCGAGAAGGCCGACCTTGAGGAGGAGACCGTAGATAATGTTCTCGCAGTGCTTAAGGCTGAGTTTGAGCAGTAAATTAATTTTTCATTTTTTCAATTTTTTAATATTTTAATATTTATAAATCGTGAGCATCAGATTAAATAAAGTTTTGACCGAATTGAATATAGGACTTCAAACGGCAGTTGATTTCCTGAAAAACAAAAAGAGCCTGGGCGAGATCAGGGATGACGCTAATCTTAGTACAAAGATCTCTGACGAGCAGTATGATGCCCTCGTGGCCCAGTTTAAGGGCGACAAGGTTATCAAGAACGAGGCTGAAAAGATGTTCGCCAAGAAGGGCAAGGACAAGAAGGCTGAGAAGAAGGCCACTTCTGCCAATGACTTGGTGACACAGGTGACGAAGTTTAAGCCTTTGGGTAAAATAGACCTCGACAACCTGGGTAAGCAGCAGGTCGCTGGTAAGTCTGCTGTTCAAGATGGTAATGCCGAGCAGAAAACTGCTGCCGTCAGTCAGTCTGCTGATAACCAACTGGCTCCCGAGCCTGTTAATACCCCCAAGCCGGCAGCTGAGCCTGTTGCTCCGAAGGCGGAGGAAAAGTCTGCCGCTGCGCCTGCTACAGAGCCTGTGCAGAAGTCTGAGCCTGAGCAGAAACCGGAGGCAGTTGTTAAGCCTGCTGCAGAGCCTGCACAGAAGCCCGCACCTGCTCAGAAGTCAGAACCTGCGCAGAAGTTGGAACCAACAAATAAGCAGCATGTAGCAGAGAATAAAGCAGCTGCTCCGTCAAATCCTGTGGCAAAAACAGTTGTAGCTGCCGAAAACAATGACGACGATAATAAGATTTACACCCTTAAGAGTGAAAAGAAACTCGCCCCGAAGGTGAACGTTCTTGGCAAGATTGACCTCTCGTCGCTCAACCAAAGCACCCGTCCTAAGAAGAAGTCGAAGGAGGAGCGCAGAAAAGAGCGCGAGGAAAAGGCCGCACAGATGCACAGCGAAAAGAAAAAGCGCCAGCGCATCAATAAGGAGCGCGTTGACATCGAGGCTGCCGTCAACGAGGGTAACAACGGTGGAGGAAAGAAAAAGAAGAACAAGGGCGGCAACAATAATGGTGGCGGCAATAACGGCAATGGCAACGGTAATAACAACAATAACAACAACGGCAATAACGGAGGCGGAAAGAAGAACAAGAAGAACCGCCAACCGAAACCGATTGAGGTGAACGAGGAGGACGTTGCACGTCAGGTGAAGGAGACATTGGCCCGTCTCACCAGTAAGAATCAGAACAAGAAGGGTGCCAAGTATCGCCGTGAGAAGCGCGAGGCAGTGCAGGAGCGCCTTAACGAGGAACTGCAGGAGCAGGCAGCAGAGAGCAAGACACTGAAGCTCACCGAGTTTGTGACTGTCAGCGAACTTGCCACAATGATGAATGTGCCTGTCAACAAGGTTATCGGCACTTGCATGAGCGTGGGTATCATGGTGTCTATCAACCAGCGTCTCGATGCCGAGACCATCAATCTCGTTGCCGACGAGTTTGGATTCACCACCGAATATGTCAGTGCCGAGGTGAGCGAGGCTATACAGGAAGCCGAGGACGACGAGAACGACCTCGTTCCACGCGCCCCGATTGTTACCGTCATGGGACATGTTGACCACGGTAAGACATCATTGCTCGACTATGTGCGCAAGACCAACGTGATTGCCGGTGAGGCAGGTGGTATTACCCAGCACATCGGTGCATACAACGTGAAGTTGAGCGACGGACGACGCATCACATTCCTCGATACCCCTGGTCACGAGGCATTCACCGCCATGCGTGCCCGCGGTACTCAGGTTACTGATATCGCCATCATCATCATCGCTGCCGACGACTCGATAATGCCCACCACCAAGGAGGCTATCGCCCATGCACAGGCAGCCAATGTGCCGATGGTGTTCGCTATCAACAAGATAGACAAACCGGGAGCTAATCCCGACAAGATACGCGAGGATCTCGCCAATATGAACCTGCTCGTGGAGGAGTGGGGAGGTAAGTACCAGTGTCAGGAAATCTCAGCCAAGAAGGGTATCGGAGTCCACGAACTGATGGAGAAGGTGCTGCTTGAGGCAGAGATGCTCGACCTCAAGGCCAACCCCAACCGCAAGGCAACGGGTTCGGTGATTGAGTCATCACTCGACAAGGGTCGCGGATATATGTCAACAGTGCTTGTCAGCAACGGTACGCTCAAGCAGGGCGACATCGTGATTGCCGGTACGGCATGGGGACGCATCAAGGCTATGTTCAATGAGCGCAACCAGCGTGTGGAGAAGGCGGCTCCCTCAGAGCCTGTCATCATTCTCGGATTGAACGGAGCTCCTCAGGCAGGCGACTCGTTCCATATTATGGAGACCGAGCAGGAGGCAAAGGACATCGCCAACAAGCGTATGCAGTTGCAGCGCGAGCAGAGTTTGCGCACTGCCACCACACTGTCGCTTGAGGAGATTGCCCACCGTGTGGCTCTCGGCGAGTTCCACGAACTCAACCTCGTTGTCAAGGCAGATACCCAGGGTTCTGTCGAGGCTCTCTCGGATTCGTTCATCAAGATGTCAACCGAGAAGGTGCAGGTGAATGTGATCATGAAGGCTGTGGGACAGATTTCGGAGAACGATGTCATGCTCGCATCTACTGCCGCCAACGGTATGATTGTGGGATTCCAGGTGCGTCCTTCGGCTGATGCCAAGCGACTGGCAGAGCGCGAGGGAGTGGAAATCAATACATACTCGGTCATCTATGATGCCATCGACGATATCCACTCCGCTATGGAGGGTATGTTGGAGAAGGTGAAGAAAGAGGTGGCTACAGCCCAGGTGGAGGTGCGCGAGGTTTATCGCATATCCAAGGTGGGAACAGTGGCAGGTGCCTTCGTCACAGAAGGAAAAGTGCACCGCACCGACAAGGCCCGACTCATCCGCGATGGTATCGTGGTGTTCACAGGCTCAATCAATGCCCTCAAGCGATTCAAGGACGATGTCAAGGAGGTGGGAGCCAACTTCGAGTGCGGTATCTCGCTTGTCAACTACAATGACATCCAGCAGGGTGACATCATCGAGACATTCACAGAGATTGAGGTGCAGCAGAAACTCTAATTAAATTAGGAATTAGGAATTAGGAATTAGGAATGAGGGATTAGGGATGACAGACAAAAATGCTTTTGTACGTCAGGTGGCGGAACAGAAATATGAATACGGTTTCACCACCGACGTGCATACTGAAATAATAGACAAGGGTCTGAATGAGGATGTTGTCAGGCTAATATCCGCCAAGAAGGGTGAACCCCAGTGGATGCTTGATTTCCGTCTGAAGGCCTTCCGCCACTGGGAGACTATGAAGGAACCCAAGTGGGGACATGTGCATGTGCCTGAAATCGACTATCAGGCCATATCTTATTATGCCGACCCTTTGGCGCAGAAAAAGCAGCAGGAGAACAAGGAGATCGACCCCGAACTGATGAAGACGTTCGACAAATTGGGTATTCCCCTTGAGGAACGACTGGCACTCAGCGGTACGGCAGTGGATGCCATTATGGACTCAGTGTCGGTGAAGACCACATTCAAGGAGAAACTTGCCGAGAAGGGTATCATATTCTGCTCCATAGGTGATGCAGTGAAGGATTATCCCGACCTCGTCAAGGAATATCTAGGCACTGTGGTGCCATATCGCGACAATTTCTTTGCCGCACTCAATAGTGCGGTGTTCAGCGACGGATCGTTTGTATATATCCCCAAAGGTGTACGTTGTCCGATGGAATTGAGCAGTTATTTCCGTATCAATGCCCGCAATACAGGACAGTTTGAGCGCACGCTCATCATTGCCGACGATGATTCGTATGTGTCTTATCTTGAGGGATGTACGGCTCCGATGCGCGATGAGAACCAACTCCATGCCGCCATCGTCGAGATTATCGTCAACGACAATGCCGAGGTGAAGTATTCCACCGTGCAGAACTGGTATCCGGGCGACGAGAACGGTAAGGGTGGTGTGCTCAACCTCGTCACCAAGCGTGGCGACCTGCGTGGCAACAACAGTAAGTTGTCGTGGACACAGGTGGAGACAGGCTCTGCCATCACATGGAAATATCCGTCGTGCGTGCTTCGTGGCGACAATTCCGTGGCAGAGTTCTACAGTGTGGCTGTCACCAACAACTATCAGGAGGCAGACACCGGAACGAAGATGATTCATATCGGCAAAAACACCAAGAGCACCATCATATCCAAGGGTATATCAGCAGGACATAGTCAGAACTCATATAGAGGACTTGTGCGTGCTACGGCCTCTGCCGATAATGCGCGCAACTACTCGTCGTGCGACTCACTGCTCTTGGGTAGCGATTGCGGTGCGCACACATTCCCGTATATGGATATTCACAACGACACTGCCATTGTGGAGCACGAGGCCACAACGAGCAAGATAAGTGAGGATCAGCTCTTCTACTGCAACCAGCGTGGCATTCCCACCGAGCAGGCTGTAGGACTGATTGTCAACGGATATGCCAAGCAGGTGCTCAACAAACTGCCTATGGAATTTGCCGTCGAGGCACAGAAGTTGCTGAGCGTGTCGCTTGAGGGAACGGTGGGGTAATTAGGAATTAGGAATTAGGAATGAGGAATTAGTAATTATGTTAGAAGTTAAGGATTTACATGCCAAGATAGGCAATAAGGAGATATTGAAGGGTATCAACCTCACCATCAAGGATGGCGAGACCCATGCCATCATGGGACCAAACGGTTCGGGAAAGTCAACACTCAGCGCGGTGCTCGTGGGCAATCCGTTGTATGAGGTGACTGGAGGTACGGCAGTGTTTAACGGTAAGGACCTCCTTGCCATGAAACCGGAAGACCGCGCCCACGAGGGACTATTCCTCTCGTTCCAATATCCCGTGGAGATTCCGGGAGTATCGATGACCAACTTCATGCGTGCTGCCATCAACGAGAAGCGAAAGTATGAAGGCAAGGAACCGATGAATGCCGCTGATTTCCTCAAACTGATGCGCGAGAAAAGGGCTATCGTCGAACTCGACTCCAAGCTAGCCAACAGATCGGTGAACGAGGGATTCTCAGGCGGTGAGAAAAAACGCAACGAGATTTTCCAAATGGCTATGCTCGAACCCAAACTCTCCATCCTCGACGAAACCGACTCTGGTCTCGACGTGGATGCCATGCGTATCGTGGCGGAGGGTGTCAATAAGCTCGCCACTCCCGACACTAGTTGCATTGTCATCACTCACTATGACCGACTCCTTGAGATGATTAAGCCCGACGTGGTGCATGTGCTCTATAAGGGACGCATCGTCAAAACCGCAGGGCCCGAACTCGCTAAGGAGATTCAGGAGCGCGGATATGATTGGATTAAGGAGGAAATCGAGAAAAATGAAGAATGAAGAATCAATATACTGAATTATACGACGAATGTCGCGGGATGATATGCAGTCATAGTGCTGAGGTGATGAACGCCGTGCGCGATGAGGCTTACGAGAACTTCAAGAGTCTGGGCTTTCCCACCAAGAAGGTGGAGAGATATAAATATACTGACATCGAGAAGCTCTTTGAGCCTAACTATGGCTTGAATATTAATCGACTCGACATCCCCGTCAACCCATACGACGCATTCCGTTGCGACGTGCCCAATCTCAGTACATCGCTATATTTTGTAGTCAACGATGCCTTCTACAAGAAAAGCGAACCAAAGGCATTGCTGCCCGAGGGTGTCATCGTTGATTCACTTAAGAACCAGGCTGAGAGAAATCCCGAATTAATAGCAAAATATTATGCCAAACTCGCCAAGACCGACGAGGATGCCATCACAGCCCTCAATACAATGCTTGCACAGGACGGATTGCTCGTATATGTGCCAAAGAATGTTGTTGTCGATAGGGCTATTCAGGTGATAAATATCCTGCGCTCGGATGTCGATATGATGGTAAATCGCAGGGTGCTGATTGTCGTGGAGGAGGGGGCAGAAGCCAAACTGCTCTTCTGCGATCATGCTGCCGACGACAGAAATTTCCTCGCCACTCAGGTGATTGAGGCTTATGTGGGGCGAAATGCCTCGCTCGACCTCTATTGTCTTGAGGAGACGCATGCGAAGAATGTGCGTGTGAGCAACCTGTATATCGACCAGCAAGCCGATTCACGTCTCAATCATAATGTCATCACCCTCCACAACGGAGTGACGCGCAATCGCGTTGATCTCTCGCTCAGCGGAGAGGGGGCGGAGTGCGTGCTCAATGGATGTGTCATTGCCGACAAGGAACAGCATGTTGACAACAATACGGTTATCGATCACAAGGTGGAGCATTGCACCAGCAGTCAGTTATATAAATATGTGCTCGACGAGAAGGCTAAAGGTGCATTCGCAGGTAGGGTGCTCGTGCGACATGGCGCACAGAAGACCTCGTCGGAGATGCGCAA
>SAMEA3663103__coassemble_737_pt1 | contig 13104 bp, 12 predicted proteins | sample SAMEA3663103__metabat2_low_PE_014 | metagenome-assembled genome bin SAMEA3663103 (sample SAMEA3663103) | pig gut metagenome | biome: pig gut; feature: pig-associated habitat; material: faeces | place: France | collected 2012 | reverse complement strand
GTTGGCGCAAGACGGCATCCGAAATATGGTGGGCGCTATTGCCCTTAAGACGATACATATTGAAATTAGGAATTAGAAATTAGAAATTAGGAAGAATATGAAGAAGAAAGACGGAATGGTGCTCCGCGAAGTATGCGGAGAGAAAGTGCTGGTGGGCGAAGGACTTGGAGCCGTGGATTTCGGCAGGTTGATAAGTCTCAACGACACTGCGGCATACCTTTGGGAACAGCTAGAAGAGGATTCGGACATCGACTCCTTGACACAGGCATTGTGCAAGGAATACGACGTGGAACAAGAGGTGGCACGACATGACGTGGAGGCCATCCTGGAAGAATGGATAAAGACCGGAGTGGTGGATAGATGAAGTATGCAAGGTGGTTTATAGACAACTCGCACGGCATAAGACTAAATATCATTGTGCGCATAATGGCAGGACTGCTGCAGACGGTGCTTGCACTGTGCGTGGTGTGGCTGAGCAAGAGGCTCATCGACGACGTAGCCATGAGGGGCACCATGAGCGAGATGGCTATTCAGGCATTGCTGATAGCTGCTGCCGTAGTGGCGGGGGTGAGCATACGCCAACTAAACCAATACCTTGCCAATAAGGCATTTATCAAGAAGGTGGCAGAACTGCGCCTCGCTATCTTCTCGCAACTCTTCAACCGACGATTGTTTGAGGCCAATGATATACACTCGGGGGACGTCACCTCGAGGATGGCCAAGGACATAGATGCGGTGAGCGAGACATTGGCTGTGCAACTGCCGCAGGTGGTGGTGATGACTATCCAACTGGTTGGAGCGTTCCTCCTGATGAGATGGTTTGACAGCCGCCTGGCATGGGCGCTCATTCTCATCACTCCACTCGCTATAATCATCGGTAAGTATATCTCCCACCGACTGAAACGTATCACTCTCTCAATACGCGAGGATGAGAGCAGAATAATGGCGAGGATACAGGAGAGTGTGGAATTGAATGTAGTGCTGAGGGCATTACAGGGCGAGAGATGGATGCAGGACAGGGTGGAAGAACTACAGGACAGGCAGACCGCCAACTATATCCGTCGTTCACGGTTTATGGTGTTCAGCCGATTTGCACTTGGTTGCACATTCGGCTTGGGATATATGCTCGCCTTTGTGTGGGGAGCCTACGGACTGCGCACGGGGGCAATCACCTTCGGAGTGATGACATCCTTCCTCCAACTCGTAGGACAGATACAACAACCTATCCTATCATTGCTCGGCGCATTTCCGTCAATCATATACAGCACTGCCAGTATCGACCGGCTGAAGGAGATGGAACATGGCGAGGAGAAGCAATCATGCGACGGCGAAGACATCACTACCCGCACATTGCTTGGCATACGCATGGACAACGTGACATTCCGATATGCCAAGGGCGACAGGGAGGTGATGAGTAATTTCTCGCATGACTTCCGTCCGGGCACCAAGACCGCAATACTCGGAACAACAGGTGCTGGAAAGACAACGCTCTTCCGACTCATACTCAATTTCATACAACCCGACAGTGGAGAGGTGACATTCTACGGGAATGGATTCAATCATGCTGCCGACAAGAGCATGAGGAAGAATGTGGTGTTTTTGCCACAGGGAAACACTCTGATAAGTGGCACGATTCGCAATAACCTGCTGATGGCAAAACCGGATGCATCCGACGAGGAACTGCATACTGCACTCCACACATCGTGTGCCGACTTCGTCTTCGACTTGCCGCAAGGCATAGACACGGTATTGTCGGAACATGGCGGAGGATTGAGTGAGGGACAGGCGCAACGCATAGCCATAGCACGCGGACTTCTCCGACCCGGTGCCGTCTTTTTGCTCGACGAGATCAGTTCGGCTCTCGACGAGGACACGGAGCGAGAATTGTTCAGTCGCCTTTTCGCCGCCCGTCCATCCACCACCATCCTACTTATCACCCACAGAAAGAAAGTGACGGCACTATGTGATGAACGCCTCGAGATTTGATAAAACGACAAAGCTGCAACGGGAGAATACCCATTGCAGCTTTTGCAATCTAATAATCAAAGCTATAATCACTCCCCTATCTTCTACTAACAATCTTTTACCTAATAAACTAAAAACCAATAACTAACCTAAAACAATCTGATGCAAAATTAAACCATTTTGGGTTCTTATACAATTATTGGCGGCTTTTTTTATTGCATTTTGTCATATTATTGACATATATCAATAACAATTAAGTCCAAAAACGATATGTAATATCTGTAAAGCCGTCACCAGCAGCTTTCTTGTAAAGACGCTGATTGGTGGTGCGGTCTTTTAGACAACCTTTCTCGGCAATATAAGGACCAAGCTTTACATAATCGAAATTGGTTTTCTCTACTTTTGGCGACAACTTACCACGTCCGCTATACCATCCTATCCTCATTTCGGGATACTCCCTGCGCAGGAAACGGGCTAGCATATTGACATACTCTGGCTCGGAATCGCCTCCCATAAAGCAGATACAGGTAATGTCGTCGGCATATTGCCTGACGAGACGATCAAGCTCCATTGCCGATAATGGTGTGCCGATATTCTCCCACAGGTATTGGCTATGGCAACCGGGACAACGACATGGACAATTTGACAAATTGATGGAGAGGGTGACCTCGTCGGGTATCTCCTGAAAGACCACCCCCGTATTTACATATTTCAGCATAACAGAACTTTAATTTTTCAATATTTCAATATTTCAATATTTCAATATTTCAATTCCCCATCACCGCATAATGCCTGCGTCCTGCTTCCTGTTGACGAGCTTCGGAGAAATTGCTTACTCGCTTTAGATAGCCTATAATGCGGGTCATATAATCCACGTTCTTCGAATGACAATGAGGGCACTCATGGAGATAGCGCTTGTCGATGGTTCCGCAGTCGTTGCAAATGGTGTTTGGAATGTTGAACGTAAAATAATTACAACCTTCCTTGGCTGCCACCTTGAGCAATTGGCGATACTGCTGCTTGGAGAGGTGCTCCTCAAGATTCATGTGGAGGGCAGAACCGCCTGTGAGGTGCTCAATATATGGTGCACCATGGAGCTTGAACTTCTCTATGACATCTGTGTTGGGATCCTCAACTATATAGAAATAGCTGTTGTAGCAATCGCGAGGAACGAAATATCCGTCTTCCCTATCCCACTTCGCATGCTTTACTCCAACATTCTCGGCGGGAATCATCTCACAGTTGAACAGTACGTCCTTGGTGCGATATAGTTTGTTGTATTTCTCAACAAGTCCAAGAACGGTTTGCACAAACTTTAGGTAGTCGGGATTATTGGATATCTTCAGACCACAAAACTCCGCTGCCTCTACAAGTCCATTTACTCCGATAGTGAGATATTGGCGAGACATGTTGATATAGCCAGCGTCGAAAAGCGGCAACATTCCATGAGACTGGAGTTCCTTGAGATTCTCGTTGTATGCCAACTGCACCTTGTGACAGAGGTCGATTACCTCGGATAGATACTCCTTATAGTCGATCTTGTTGTTGATGGCATACTGAATGCAACGATTAAGATTTACGGTGAGCACACTCTTGGAACCGGTAGATACACCTCCTGCTCCGAGAGTGTAACTGAAGCCATTGTCTTGAATCTCATTGCGAAGACGGCAGCAACTGGAGAGCGAATCGGCATTGTCGCTCATATATGTAAAGAATGAATGACCCTCACTATACATCTCGGCTGTGAAGTCGCCCCATTCCTTGTCTATCACATCACCATCCTGGCTCAGCAATGCCATTGTCTCAACTGGAAATGTGAGGACAGTCTTGGTGCGCTCCTTATTAAACCATTTCATGAATCGCTTCTGCAACCATGACAAGCCTTCCCAGTCGGGTTGTGTGCCATCTGGAAAATAGAAATTACCGAAAAGACTCTCAAAATATGGTTTGTCATAATAAGCAATATTCCAAAATACTGCCTGGTAATTGCGGGCACCGGTAGGCTGATTGATTGAATATACTATCTGTTCGAAGCAGTCGGTGATTACCTTGTCTATAGTGCGTTGCTTCAAAGACAGGTCAACAACCCGGTCGGCTGACTTATAATAGTCCTGGCCATACTCCTTGCCAATGAAATAGTTGAGATACATAAGGAACTCAGGGGTGGCACATGCACCGCTGAGCATACTCGAAACCATGAACACCATGTTTACGAAACCGCCACAGAAGGACTTGAGGTTGGTGGGGGCGGTAGAATTGCCACCTATGGATGTAGTGCCTCCAATGAGCCAAGGATACATAGTGATAGATGCACAATAGTTGGCAAGGCTCGTCTCGTCGTTCTTATATATAAAATGGTGAGTCAGCAGGTCAATATACTTCTCGGAAGTCTCCTTGCCATACATCTTCTTGATACGGTCGGTAAGAAGACGACGATTGAGACGGATAAAGTTTGACTTAGGCAACTCTCCTATTAGAGTCGCTATATTCTTGTGCTCCACATTGGCGTTGGCATCATACTTTGATCCTGTAGCGGCATTCGCAGCCTCACAATAGTCGGCCAAAAACCTCAACTTCTCCATTGTCTCGCGATCCTCGGTGTGGCGCTGGCGATAGAGCATGAATGATTTTGCCACCTGATAGAATCCTTCCTTCATCAGGGCTTCTTCCACCTGATTCTGAATGTCCTCCACCTTGATGCCTTCGTGAATGTCGAGATGGCTGATTATCTTTGATATCAAACCTAAATCGGCATTAACTTCAACTGATTCGAATGCCTTGACTATGGCATTCATGATTTTGTCCAACGAGAACTTATCCTTCGAACCGTCTCGCTTGGTGATAGTAAAGCTCTTAATTTCCATTGTTTTATCTAACGCATTGTTGTTTATTTCGGGAAACTTTTTAAATTTCAAAATTGGAAAAGTTTTCCTTTTTGGTCAACTTCCTCTCTTGTTTTATCCAAAGTTCTTTCTAAAATTTTTCACTTTTGCGGTTGCAAAGGTACAATAAAAAACAAATAACTTATGTCAATATTTAAGAAATTCTTTTCTTAAAAAAATAAAAAAGGTGATTACCACAACAGGATAATCACCTTAAATTCAACCTTATAGCATTATAGCCTTATAGTTTTACTGACGATATATCAACCAGCCCATTCACGATGGCATAGATGGTAAGTCCGGCGGAAGAGTGTATCTGAAGTTTGCGGGCTATATTTCTACGATGTGTAATCACAGTGTTTACCGAAATAAACAAGTGTTCGGCAATTTGTTTATTCGACATTCCCTGTACAAGTGCTACAACAACATCCTTTTCTCTGTCAGACAATTGTTCACTTATATCTCCCTGGTTGGGGAAAACCATTGACGTGATACTCTTTGTCACTGAATTCTTTTGCAGTCGCATCTCAAGTTTGCGGATGGCCGGAACAAAGATATTATCCTCTACCGAGGCATGCAAGTTGAGCCATTCCTCATTATTATATATACCATAGAGTGTGGCGGTAAGTTTATTGTTGAGTTGCGGATTGCCAGGAAGATATTTCAAGATTATGTTCTTGAGTTCCTTGAGCTTCTGGTCTGTCTGACCGTGTTTCTTTGAGAAGGTCTCGATGTCATAGTTTGCAGGCATCTCATCGCGAAGCAATGCCTCGACATAGGGGAAAAGCAGAGTTTCCTCATGCTTCATGTGCTTGCGTATCTCACGAGAATATTCATCATAGAATTTCATTATGAGATGCCCCACTCCGTCTTCCTCATTAATAGACTCCTGCAATTGGCAGCGTATCGAAGGCAACTGGTAATCGAGATAATATACGTGGCATGCCTGTAGATAATGCAGAAGTGTAGGGACGGAGAGACGATCGGCATCGTCGGCATTATAATAGCCGTTGATGGTGTAGTTGACAACAGCAAGGAACGTATAGGTATCCACACCATTGTCACGACAGGTCTCATTGACTGTCTTGTCGCCGAAACCGAGATTAATACCAAAGCAGCCAAGCGACTGCAACACATTGTAGTTGTCGCGGATAAGTGATATCATTTTGTCGTCCGCCTCATATACCTTATGATTCTTCATATCTTACAGGTGTTTATACAATTCCGCTGCAAAATTAGTGTTTTTTTTCGAATTACGCAATAATCATTTATTGGTATTTTTATGATTATCAAGCTTTTTAATATCACATTTATTAGGTATTAAAAAATCTTAATCATTTATGGCGTTTATCGGTTTTTATCTGTCATTTCTACGTTAATCATATAATAGACATCTATTTTATTTGGAACTTGTCGATAAAATATCTAATTTTGCAACGACAAAACAATAATTTATGAGAATAAAACATTTATTAGCTGTATCGATACTGGCAGTGTCGATGACGGCAATGGCACAGACAGGTAAGGGAGGCACATGGACTCTTGGTGACTGTCTTGATTATGCAATCAAAAACAACATCTCACTGCAAAAACAGCAACTTAACCGTCTGTCAGCAGTGGAAGATGTCAAACAGTCGCAAAAAGCCCTGCTGCCCACACTCAGTGCCAACACATCACAGATGGTGGGATGGCGACCATGGATTAATGACCAAACGACCACAGTAGCTAATGGTACGCTTACCAACAAAATCAGTAAGACGTACTATAACGGAAGTTATGGGGTAAATGCCAACTGGACAGTGTGGAACGGTAATAAAAACCGCAACACTATCAAACTTAACAAACTGACTGAGCAGAAGGCGGAACTCGACTCGGCTGCAACAGCCTTGCAACTGAAGGAGCAGATTGCTTCGCTATACGTGCAGATTCTTTATCTCACCGAGGCTGTCAGTGTCAATAAGCAGAGTTTGGAAACAAGTATCAAGAACGAGGAAAGAGGAAAGACTATGCTCGAAGTGGGAAAAATGTCGAAGGCCGACCTCGCACAACTGACTGCACAGAGGGCGCAGGACGAATATAATATCGTAAATGCACAGAGTCAGATAGCTACTGCCAAGAAAAACCTAAAGCAATTGCTTGAACTGACCAATGTGGAGAGCTTCGAGATTTATATACCTGAGGATATCGCTGAAACCAACGACCAAAAAGCACTTGCTGCTATCCCAGCCCTCAACGACATCTATCAGGCTGCCGTCACCACTCGTCCTGAGATTGCCTCGGCACAACTTGCCATCAAGAGCAGCGACATAAGTATTGCTATCGCCAAGGCTGGGAAAATGCCTACTATCGGTGTCAACGGAAGTCTCGGTACGAGTTCTTCTTCTATGAGCGACAGGGATTGGGGACAGCAGATAAAGACCAATTTCGACGCTGGCGTGGGCGTGTCTCTGAGTGTGCCCATATTTGACGGACGACAGACCAAGACAGCTGTCAACAAGGCGACCTTGCAACGCAGGCAAGCTGAACTCGACCTGCAGAATAACGAGACACAACTGTGGAGCACTATTGAAGGGTATTGGATTGACGCTACCACCAACCAACAGAAATTCCGCTCGGCATTGGTGAGTGTGGAAAGCCAACAGGCTAGTTACGACTTGCTCAGCGAACAGTTTAGCTTAGGACTGAAGAATATCGTAGAACTGATGACGGGCAAGACAAACCTACTGAATGCCCAACAAGAAAAGTTGCAGAGCAAGTATATGACTATCCTTGACATACAAATGCTCAATTTCTACGGCAATGCCAATGCCGACTTATAAGCAGAATAATCGAATAATATTAATTGTAAATTACTAAATATGAAAAAGATCAGCAAAATATGGTGGGCCGCTGGGGCCATAATCATTATTGCCATCATCGTATGGCTATTCTCAGGCGGCAAAGAGGAAAAGCAGATTAGCTTCTCGTTTGAAAAGGCGGCACCCGCTAATATACAAATAGGTGTAACAGCTACTGGTACTATCGAACCGGTGACATCGGTTACTGTAGGTACACAGGTGTCGGGTATTGTCAGCAGGATATATGTAGATTACAATAGTGTGGTTAAGAAAGGACAGGTGATTGCCGAACTAGACAAGACCAACCTGACAAGTGAACTCAATACTGCCAAGGCAAACCTGGCAAGTGCACAGAGCTCGCTAAATTATGAGACCGACAACTACAAACGCTACAAGACTCTATATAGCAAGGGGCTCGTCAGTGCCGACGAGTATGAGTCTGCTAAACTCTCATACGACAAGGCTCTTCAGACCGTCGTTTCGCAAAAAGAACAGCTCACCAAAGCTCAGACCAACCTCGGATATGCAACTATCACCTCCCCTATCGACGGTGTCGTTCTGTCGAAAGCGGTAGAGGAAGGACAAACAGTGGCGGCAAGTTTCAATACCCCTGAACTATTCTCAATTGCCAAAGACCTTAAGGACATGCGCGTTATTGCCGACATCGACGAGGCAGATATTGGTGAAGTGAAAGAGGGAGAAAACGTAAAATTCACTGTTGACGCATTCCCTAACGATACATTCGAAGGCGTGGTAACACAGGTGAGACAGGAGGCTACTACAACTAATAATGTTGTAACCTACGAGGTTGTCATCAGCGCTCCAAATGCCGACCTGAAACTCAAACCTGGTCTTACTGCCAACGTTACTATTTTCACTGCCGAAAAGAATAATGTACTCAGTGTGCCGAGCAAGGCGCTGAGATATACTCCCACTGTTGAGACTATCGGTAAGAAATACAAAATACAGGACTGCAATGGCAAGAACAAGGTGTGGACTCTTGAGGGAAATGTGCTTAAGGCTCACGCAGTGCAAATCGGTATATCCGACGGTTCTCACACCGAGATTATCTCGGGTATTTCAAATGGTGTGCAGGTCATCACCGAACTGAAGGAGATTATGCCAGAGGGCGAGGATGAAGCAGCACAGAACGAAACCGAACGCAGTCCGTTTGCTCCTGGTCCTCCGGGAAAGAAGAAGAAATAAAGAAGGAGATTACTATGGAAAAGAAAGTAGTAATAGAACTGCAGAATGTGCGACGCAACTTCATGGTGGGCGACGAGGAGGTGCATGCCCTTCGTGGAGTGTCGTTCAAAATATACGAGGGTGAATTTGTCACCATCATGGGTAAGTCTGGTTCTGGCAAGTCAACATTGCTCAACCAACTCGGTTGCCTCGATACACCATCAAGCGGTGAATACATCCTCGACGGCGTGCCGGTGAGAACAATGTCGAAGTCACAGCGAGCAGTACTGCGCAACCGCAAGATTGGATTCATCTTCCAAAACTACAACTTGCTGGCAAAGACGACAAGCGTGGAAAACGTAGAACTGCCACTGATGTACAACTCTGATGTGTCGGCAGCTGAACGCCACCAGAGAGCCATAGAGTCGCTGCAAGCCGTGGGGTTGGGCGACAGACTCTACCACAAGTCCAACCAGATGTCGGGAGGACAGATGCAGCGTGTGGCAATAGCCCGTGCCTTAGTCAACAATCCGGCAGTAATACTTGCCGACGAGGCGACAGGTAATCTCGACACCAGAACATCGTTTGAGATCCTCGTATTGTTCCAAAAACTGCATGCCGAGGGACGAACCATCATCTTCGTAACCCACAACCCCGACATCGCCAACTACTCAAGTCGCAATATCATGCTACGCGACGGCAAGGTAATAAGCGACGAGGTAAACAATAACATCCAGTCGGCTGCCGATGGTCTTGCCGCACTGCCTATAAACACTGATGAATAAGTAATATGAATTATACCAATTTATTTAAGATAGCGGTAAGGGCAATAGCTGCCAACAAGACACGCTCGTTCCTCACAGCTCTCGGTATCATCATAGGTATCGCCTCGGTTATCACGATGCTTGCCGTTGGACAGGGTACGAAACTCAGTATCCAGGCCAATATTGCCGAGATGGGATCTAACATGATTATGATTGGTCCGGGTGCTGACCGACGTGGAGGTGTGCGTCAGGATGCCTCTTCGATGGAGACGCTCAAACTCACTGATTATGAGTCAATAAAAGATGAGTGTACATATATCTCTGCCATCAGTCCCACTGTCACCAAAAGCGGACAATTTATATATGGCAATGAGAATACTCCTTCCACCATTTATGGCGTCAATCCCGATTATCTCACCATTCGCCAACTGAACGTGTCAGACGGAGTGATGTTCACCGACAACGACATCAAAAGCAGTGCAAAGGTGTGCATCCTCGGACAAACTGTGGTTGACAACCTCTTCCCCGACGGCAGCGACCCAATAGGAAAGGTTGTGAGATTCAACTCTATTCCATTCCGTGTCGTCGGTGTGCTAAAAAAGAAGGGATACAACTCAATGGGCATGGACCAGGACGACCTCGTTCTTGCTCCTTATACTTCAGTGATGAAGCGTATCCTTGCGCAGACTTATCTGGGAGGCATTCAATGTTCGGCTATTACAGAAGGAGTTACCGAGAAGGCCACCGAACAGATTACTGCAATTCTCAGGCGTAACCACAAACTGAAGGATGCTACCGACACAGCTCCTGCTGACGAGGACGACTTCAACATACGCTCGCAGGAGGAACTTGCATCAATGATGACTTCCACCTCCGATATGCTCACAATATTGCTCGGTTGCGTGGCTGGAATATCATTGATTGTCGGTGGTATCGGTATCATGAACATCATGTATGTCAGCGTCACTGAACGAACAAGAGAAATCGGTCTGAGAATGAGTGTTGGCGCAAGAGGTGTGGATATTCTCAATCAGTTCCTCATCGAAGCCATCATGCTTAGCGTCACCGGAGGTATCATTGGAGTAATGCTGGGAATAGGTGCATCCTACGCCATTAAGAGTTTTGCCCACTGGCCAATATCCATTGAGCCATGGACCCTAGTGATGAGTTTCGCCGTATGTACATTCACCGGCGTGTTCTTTGGGTGGTATCCTGCCAAGAAAGCAGCACAACTCGACCCCATTGAAGCACTTAGATACGAATAAGATATGAACAGAAAGATATACATATTAATACATATTGTTGGGTGGTTGGCATTCTTTTGCTCTCCCATGATGTTTATCGACCATTCTTCTAATATCGACATGCTTCGATATTTGTTCTTCAGCATGATGCCTTTCGTGCTGATGGTGGTATTCTATATTAATTATTTCTGGTTGGTGCCACGGTATTATATCCGTGGCAACCATCCACATTACTATATCATAAACATAATATCATTTGTTGTCTTTCTGATCTTTCTTCACCTGTGGATGGACTGGGGGCACCAAATATTCAACGATCCCCCACCCCACAAGCATGCGGTTGACTTTGTTGAAAACCACAAGGCATGGTTCTTCTCCATTCGCGACATATTCAATATGACATTCGCTGCTGCAATGGCTGCAATGTTGCGACTATCCGAAAACTGGCACAAGTCGGAAGTGGCACGGCAAGAGGCTGAGAAGGAAAGAACACAAGCCGAGCTAAGCAACCTGCGCTCGCAAATCAAACCTCATTTCATGCTCAATACACTTAACAATATCTATGCCCTCACTTCATTCTCTCCCGAAAGAGCACAAAAGGCTATAGAGCAGCTTAGCAGTCTATTGAGACACATATTATACGAAAATGAACGGTCTGAAATCTCCATAAACGACGAAATAGAATTCATTGGCAATTACATCAGTCTTATGCGACTGAGGGTGACCAACAATGTAGATATTGACTTCGTCACAGACATTCCCGAGGACTGCAACACCATGATCGCCCCAATGATATTCATATCCCTTGTTGAGAATGCCTTCAAACATGGCATAAGTCCTATAAAGCCAAGTTTTATCCATATCTCAATATCTGCCAGCAACAATACTGTGAAGTGCCTTATAAAAAACAGTAACTATCCCAAACTTGAAAATGATAAAAGTGGACATGGTATAGGACTGAAGCAGGTGGGCAGAAGACTTGAACTGGCCTATCGAGGACGATATAAATGGGTAAAAGGAGTATCGGAAGACAAAACAACCTATACTTCTGAAATAGTTATTTCCAGCAAGTAAAAAAATTTAAGTATTAATCAAATAAATCTAATTAGTATTATGACACTAAACTGTGCAATCATCGATGACGAACCTTTGGCATTAGAGATGATGTCTGGTTATGTCCAGAAAACACCATTCCTGACATTGTCAGGTGCCTACGGCAGTGCGGTTCAAGCCATAAGGAAACAATTCTTACATATTTTGATAATCATACAATCAGTTAAAATATACATAAAGATAAAAGCCGTTCTATCAAAATAATGACAGAACGGCTTTTTCTTTAATATCAACCTCTCAATTTAGCCATCACCTTCTTGTAATAGCTATGAGTACGTTTCACGCTGTAATTGTTTCCTCCATTCCAAGATCTTATAGCCTTTTCAACATTGTTTGTCGGGTTATAATGTGATTGATACAGAAGGAACATCTCCTTTGATTTCTGTACGCTAAACCTATCTTGCAATGTGAAGCGTTTCTTACTCTTTCTCTTTTTAAGAATGTCATTACATTCCTTTACTAGTATTGGGGTGATTTGCATGGCTCCGCACGAGTTTCCACTCACCGCATTCGCATCTCCCCTACTTTCAACATGTATGATGGCTTCCATCACTGGCTCCCAATCATAACCTGAAGAAGTTGTCGATCTCGCATCACCAGCCGAAACTGGGAGGGGCGCAAGTGTTGCAATGCAACAAATTAAACATACAATCTTCAATACTTTATTCATAACATATAAGTTTTAAGTATGACAGTCCCACCACGGGATAAAAATGTCACCTATTATTATCGAGTGCAAAGGTACGAAGAAAAATTGAAATAGCCAAGTTTTTTTGTTTTAATTTAGACTTTTACACTCTTGTAAATCAATTACTTAACATATATCAATAGATTTCAAACGAAAATATACACAAAATTTGTGCGCGTTAACACTTTCTTTTGCAAACTATTACTAATAATTTAATGTGTAAATAAAAATTTAAACGCATAAAACATAGTAAGGAAATTGGATAATCGAATTTCTATCTGAATGGACAAAAGAATATATATGTCACAAAGAAAATATACATAAAAAAAAGCCCCGTGGATATTTCTATCCTCAGGGCTTCGCTTTTCAATAAAGAAGGCGGCTTCCTACTCTCCCGCATTGCATTGCAGTACCATCGGCGTAAGT
>SAMEA3663103__coassemble_736_pt1 | contig 13121 bp, 14 predicted proteins | sample SAMEA3663103__metabat2_low_PE_014 | metagenome-assembled genome bin SAMEA3663103 (sample SAMEA3663103) | pig gut metagenome | biome: pig gut; feature: pig-associated habitat; material: faeces | place: France | collected 2012 | reverse complement strand
CATGCACGGTTCTTGAAGGGGAAAGCGGGGGAAACCCCGCAGACCTACTTAGATTTGTAAATACAGTACATGCGAAACTTAATTTTTTAAATACTGAATGGAAATATTGATAGATGTCCTGCTTATTGTAGTGGGAGTGACAGTAGTGTTATGGGGAGCCGACCGTCTTACCGAGGGTTCGGTGGCGATGGCGTCCCGACTTGGAGTGTCACAGATGGTGATAGGTCTCACCGTGGTGGCCCTTGGCACGTCGATGCCCGAGTTTTGCGTCAGTTTTGTGTCGGCGCTAAAGGGCACTGCCGATATGGCAGTGGGCAATGTAGTGGGTAGTAATGTGTTCAATGCGATGCTCATAGTGGGAGTGGCTGCACTGGTGGCGCCGATGTGCGTGATGAAGCAGACAGTGCGCAAGGACCTTGTCTTTGCCGTGGCAGCCTCAGTGATAATGGGTGCGTTGGTGTTTGACAAGGAGATAACCCGTGCCGATGCAGTTATCCTTTCCTCCTTATTTATATTATATATGTGGATTACGCTGAAGGGGGCGAAAACAAGCTCTGGCGGCACTGAAGTGCCAGATGGTTCGGCTGACACCTCCGCAGGAGGCAACACGGAAATGCCCGTATGGAAGGGTGTTATGTGGATAGTTCTCGGTTTGGCGGCATTGGTTGGCGGCAGTAATGTCTTTGTGGGCAGTGCGTCGTCCTTGGCGATGGCGTTCCATGTTCCCGATGCAGTCATTGGTCTTACGATAGTGGCAGGTGGTACGTCGATGCCCGAATTAGCCACGAGTGTAGTAGCCGCCCGCAAGGGCAACAGTGGCATAGCCATTGGAAATGTGATAGGTAGCAATGTTTTCAACATCCTCTTTGTGATAGGTCTTACAGGAATTGTTTGTCCGATGACCGTGAGTGGCATTACGCCGTTGGATCTCGGTGTGATGATAGGCAGTATGTTGCTTCTGTGGTTGTTTGCCTACACCAAGTTGACAATAGCCCGTTGGGAGGGTGCTGTGCTCACCGCCCTGTTTGTATCTTATATGGTATGGCTTGTGTCTCACACGGGTGCGTTTGCCTAAAAATGGTTAATTTATTGTGAGATATGCTGATAATGAAAGAAAAAATCAGTATCTTTGCACATTGATTTTGAAAAAAGCATTTTGAATTCAGAATACTATGTCATGTATTTTAAATATTGAGACAAGCACAACCGTGTGCTCGGTGGCAGTTAGTGAAGACGGAAAAGTGATATTCGACCAGTGCGACCGCAAGGGTAATAACCATGCCGAAGTGTTGGGTACGTTCGTCGATGAGGCAATGTCCTTCGCCGACAGCCATGCCATACCCCTCGACGCAGTGTCGGTGAGTGGCGGTCCCGGTTCATACACCGGATTGCGCATTGGCGTGTCAATGGCAAAGGGAATATGCTATGCTCTTAACATCCCCTTGTTGTCGGTATCCACGCTCGAACTGATGTGCGTGCCGGTGTTGCTCCACCACGAAGAAATAGAGGACAACGCCCTGTTGTGCCCGATGATCGACGCAAGACGCATGGAGGTATATGCGGCCATCTACGACAGGTCGCTGAAAGCCCTTCGCCCCATCCAGGCCGATGTGGTGGATGGTGATACCTATCGCCAGTGGCTCGACGAGCGCCCCGTGTATTTCTTCGGCAACGGCGCCGCCAAGTGCATCGACACCATAGCCCATCCCAATGCCCGTCTTATCGAAGGCATCGAACCCTTGGCCAAATGGATGATGCCATTGGCAGAGAGGAAAATGTTCAACGGCACATTCGAGGATGTGGCATATTATGTGCCATATTATCTGAAGGATTTCGTGGCAAAACTCCCGAAGAACGAACTGATAAGGAAATAGGAATATAATAAGGACGAAGTCAACAAAATAAACGATGGATATAAAAGGATTAGACTACAACACCAAGCGTGAGACACTGCTGTTGCCCGAATATGGCAGGGAGATACAGCGAATGGTAGATTATGCCATTGGTTGTCCCACCCGTGATGAGCGCAATGCATGTGCCAATACCATAGTGAGAATGATGGGCACAAAGGTGCCAAACGCCACCGAGACCAACGATGGTGTCAGGGCGTTGTGGGATCATCTCTATATTATGGGTCGCGGACAACTTGACATTGACTGGCCCTACGACATGAGCGAGGCAGTCAAGATAACCCAGAAGCCACAACCTATGCCCATACGCAAGAACCATGTAAAACTGCGTCACTATGGTCATTTGGTTGAGGAATGTTTCGATATCCTCAAGACCATGCCCAATGGAAGGGAAAGGGACAAGCTGATATATCTCACCGCCAATCAGATGAAGCGCGACCTCGCAATATGGGGACGCGGTACAATGGACGACGAGAGAGTGGCCGACGACCTGGCTCGATTCACCGACGGATGTGTACAGCTCGATATCAATAACATGCAACTTGAGAGAGTACAGGAGACAGCTGCCCTTATGAACGTTAATGGGAACCGTATGGCTAAGCAAGGAAAAAAACGTAAGAAATAATCACAGCCTATGGCATCATTCATAATTGAAGGCGGACATCCGCTCAAGGGAGATATAACCCCACAGGGAGCCAAAAACGAGGCACTGGAGGTGATATGTGCCTCACTGCTCACTTCCGACGAGGTGATAATACGTAATATACCTGATATCAGGGATGTGAACAACCTTATCCTCCTTCTAGAGGATATCGGAGTGAAGGTGAAGCGCCTGTCGAGAAACGACTATTCGTTTTGTGCCGACGCACTCAATCTCGATTACCTCGAGAGCACTGAGTTCGTCAAGAAATGCTCGGCTCTCAGGGGCAGTGTCCTTATGATTGGTCCACTGCTGGCACGATTTGGCAAGGCAGTAATAGCAAAACCCGGTGGTGACAAGATAGGTCGCCGCCGTCTCGACACCCATTTTCTTGGTTTCAAATATCTTGGCGCTGAATTCCGACAGGTATATAACACAGATGTATATGAGATATTTGCCGAAAAACTCATAGGCTGCTATATGCTGCTCGACGAGGCTTCAGTGACGGGTACTGCCAATATAATTATGGCGGCAGTGTTTGCCGAGGGAACAACGACAATCTATAATGCAGCTTGTGAACCATATATCCAGCAGCTTTGCCACATGCTCAACAAGATGGGAGCACGCATCAGTGGAATAGGCAGCAACCTCCTCACTATCGTAGGTGTGGAGAGCCTGCATGGTGTGGAGCATAAAATCCTGCCCGACATGATTGAGGTGGGTTCATTCATCGGTATGGCGGCAATGTGTGGCGAGGGAATAAGGATAAAGGACGTATCCCTTAAGAACCTCGGAAATATCCCCGATTCATTCCGTCGATTGGGAGTAAGGATAGATGTTGAGGGCGACGATCTCATCATTCCTCAGCAAGACCATTACTCGATAGAGTCGTTTATCGACGGAACAATCATGACCCTTGCCGATGCCCCATGGCCGGGTCTCACTCCCGACCTCATATCCGTGCTCATCGTTGTTGCAACCCAAGCCAGGGGCAGTGTGCTCTTCCATCAGAAGATGTTTGAGAGTCGCCTCTTCTTTGTGGATAAACTGATTGACATGGGAGCGCAGATAATCCTCTGTGACCCCCATAGGGCAGTGGTTGTAGGTCACGACCATAACATCAAACTGCGTGCAGGTCGCATGGCAAGTCCAGATATCCGTGCCGGTATTGCGTTGCTGATTGCCGCAATGAGTGCCAACGGAACAAGCCGTATCGACAATATCGAGCAGATTGACCGTGGATACGAGGATATTGAGGAACGACTCAATTCCCTCGGGGCAAGAATCAGAAGAGAATAAAGATGATAAAAGAGGAAGACGTATATAAGATAGGCCGAATAGGCAAACCCCACGGTGTGAGCGGTGAGGTGACCCTGCGATTCAGCGATGACGTGTTCGACCGCGTCGATGCCGACTATGTGGTATTGCTGGTCGATGGAATCCTGGTGCCGTTCTTTATCGAGGAATACCGTTTCCGCAGCGACGAGGTGGCACTCATGAAGTTTGAGGACATCGACACGATAGAAAGAGCCTCCGAACTCACCGGTTGCGACGTGTTCTTTCCACGTCATCTCGCCAATGCCGACGATGACATGCTTACGTGGAGCCAGATTGTGGGATATGACATCGTGGATGTATCACCTGGCAAGACGCAAGATGTATCACAAGAGAAACTAGTCGGTCGCATAGCGTCAGTAGATGAGACTACCATCAACGTATTGCTCGAACTGACCGACGGTACACTCATCCCCGCGGCTGCCGAACTGATAGCCGACATCGATCATGATGCCCGCAAACTATATATGACATTACCCGAAGGACTTATATAAATATTATAAGGATTATGAAGAAACAGATTGCAATATTAGGCTCTACCGGTTCAATCGGTACACAGGCCCTCGACGTTATAGAGGAACATTCCGAACTCTATGAGGTGTATTGCCTCACTGCCAACAACCGCGTGGAACAGTTGGCCGAACAGGCAAGGAAGTTTAAGCCGGCAGCCGTGGTGATAGCCAATGAGGCCCACTACGAACACCTGCAGCAGTTGCTTGCTGACGAACCGGACATCAAGGTGTATGCCGGTGCCAAGGCCATTGACGAGATAGTGGAGTCGCCGTCAATAGATATGGTGCTCACGGCGATGGTGGGATTTGCCGGTCTTTCCCCCACTATCCATGCAGTGAAGGCAAGGAAGACCATCTGTCTTGCCAACAAGGAGACCCTCGTTGTGGCAGGAGCTCTGATATGCCAGTTGGCACAGGAATACCATACTCCGATATTGCCCGTGGATAGCGAGCACTCAGCCATCTTCCAGAGCATAGTGGGCGAGGGTGACAATGAGATAGAGAAGATATTACTCACAGCGAGTGGTGGACCTTTCCGTCTGTTCTCACTCGAGCAACTGGCAAAAGTGACCAAGGACGATGCACTTCGCCATCCCACATGGGATATGGGAGCAAAGATAACCATCGACTCAGCCTCGATGATGAACAAGGGATTTGAGGTAATCGAGGCAAAATGGCTCTTTGGTGTAGATGCCGACAAGATCCAGGTGCTCGTCCATCCCCAGTCGATAGTACATAGTGCCGTCCAGTTTGCCGATGGAGCTGTTAAGGCCCAGTTGGGTGTGCCCGACATGCGTCTCCCCATCCAGTATGCCTTCTCCTATCCCAATCGTCTGCATCTCACCGGCGACCGTCTTGACCTGTTCAAGCATCCGTTGGAGTTCTTCGAACCCGACCTGAAGAAGTTCCGCTGCCTAGCCCTCTCGTTTGAGGCGATAAAGAAGGGTGGTAATATGCCCTGCATTCTCAATGCCGCCAACGAGATAGTCAACCGTGCCTTCCTTGAGGATCGTTGCGGATTCCTGCAGATGAGCGACATTATTGAGAAGACGATGGCTACGGTGGCTTTCGATGCCAATCCCGACTACGACGTCTATGTAGCCACCGACAAGGAGGCCCGCCGCATAGCCAGCGAGTTACTTAATATTTAATTTTCAATTTTCAAATTTTAAATTTAAACAACAGTGGAAATATTTCTGATTAGAGCGCTCCAGTTTATGATGGCAATATCATTGCTGGTGCTTATACACGAGGGAGGCCATTTCCTCTTTGCCAAACTCTTTGGCATAAGGGTCGAGAAGTTTTATCTGTTCTTCGACCCCTGGTTTCATATCTTTGAGTTCAAACCCAAGAAGAGCGACACCGCCTATGGTATGGGTTGGTTGCCATTGGGCGGCTATTGCAAGATAGCCGGAATGATAGACGAGAGTTTCGACACCGAGCAGATGAAGCAACCCGCCCAACCGTGGGAGTTTCGCTCCAAACCGGCGTGGCAGCGCTTGTTTGTGATGATAGGTGGAGTATTGTTTAATTTCCTCTTGGCATTATTCATCTATTCGATGATTCTCTTCACGTGGGGTGACTCATATATCCCCGTGAAGAACATGACCAACGGAATGAAGTTTAATCAGGAGGCAAAGGCATTGGGATTCCGCGATGGCGACATCCTCGTGGGAACAGAGAAGGGCGAGTTTAAGGACTTCGGTGCCGACCTCTTCCGTGCCATCAGTGAGGCAGAGCAAGTCAATATTATACGTGACGGTAAATCGATGAGTATCTCCCTTCCGGGCGATCTCAACCTCCTTTCTATGATCAAGAACCAACCGCCGTTTGTGCGTCCGCTTCTCAACTGCGTAGCCGATACCGTGATGCCAGGTACCCCAGCCGCCAAGATCGGTATGCAAAAGGGCGACCGCATCGTGGCGCTCAATGGTAAGGCGATAGACTCATATAATACCTTCACCGACGAGATTGGTAAGCTGAATGATGTCCTTGCCACAGTAAGTACCTCTGCCGACAGTATGAAGGTGAGGAAGGCAACAGTAGTGCTCGAGCATGCAGACAAGAGTCGCGACACTGCGAAAGTTGTGCTCACAGCCGACCTCAAACTCGGTTTTGCCACCAATTCCTACGCAATGATCTATAAGCCATATACCAAGGAGTATGGATTCTTCGAGAGCTTCCCCGCAGGAGCGAAGTATGGTGTACATGTGCTCACCTCGTATGTGGATGACATGAAATATGTGTTCACAGCCGACGGAGCCAAGTCACTCGGTGGTTTTGGAGCCATCGGTAGTCTGTTCCCAGCCGAATGGGATTGGTATATGTTCTGGCGAATGACAGCTTTGCTGAGTGTTATGCTTGCCTTCATGAATATCCTGCCTATTCCGGCGCTCGACGGTGGACATGTGCTCTTCCTCATCTATGAGATGATTACCCGTCGCAAACCGAGTGAAGACTTCATGGTGAAGGCTGAGTATGTAGGCTTCGCCATCATCATCCTCTTGATGGTTGTAGCAAACCTCAATGATGTCCTACGCTGGCTCGGATATATGTAATTACATTACCATTATAGTTCTCGGTGCTGACGACGACGGCATCCGAGGGAATACGAGGAGAGACAGTACCGCGTGACACGTTTACGGGTGCTGTCTCTACTCGTATCTCGTCCCATAATCCTGCGTCAATAAACTGGCGATGGGTATAGGCTCCACCCTCAACAATCAGCGACTGCACCTTGCGCTTGTATAGACATTCCATCAGCTGCGGAAGCAATGGCTCCTTGGGGTCCATCTCCTCAAAACAGGGATTATGACTGTCGAGGATTAGGCGCATGGGATTCTTTCCCCACCATGCCCTTACCGTCAGCGAGGGTTTTTCACGGATATCCGTAGTATGCCCCACGAGGATGGCATCGTTCTCGGCACGCAGTTTGTGACTTAGCATCTGCGTGAACGGTGTGGAGAATGTAAATGGTTTGAAGTCCTTGTCGATAAACCCGTCGAGCGACTGTGCCCATTTCAGGATGATATACGGGCGATGCTTCTCATTGAATGTCATAAAGCGGCTATTCAGTTTTCTACATTCATCCTCAAGTACACCCACAGTAACCTCAATACCCGCATCGCGCAGTTTCCTTATTCCACGTCCCGATACCTCGGCAAAGGGGTCAACACATCCCACGACAACCCTCTTCACCCCCTTGCTCACTATAAGGTCGGCACAAGGCGGTGTCTTGCCATAGTGAGAACAAGGTTCAAGACTCACGTAAATGGTGCTTTGCGGCAGCAGATGTTCGTCCGCCTTCCTAACCGAGGCAAAGGCGTTCACCTCCGCATGACCTTCGCCGCATCTCACGTGATATCCCTCACCGATGATACGTCCGTTGCACACAATCACTGCGCCCACCATTGGATTCGGTCGGGCGTTCTGCCTACCGTTGGCTGCTATCTGCAGACAACGGCTCATATAAATATTGTCAATATCTTGAGTCATATAAAACTTGTACATTTATTCAGTCATCACTGCAAAATTACTGTTTTTTTCTGAAAAAGACAAAAAAAGCAGAATAAAATATTGCGTATTGCCCATTTTTTCGTATTTTTGCAAGAAAAATAGAGATATAATGAGATATAATGAATTATGGCGCAAGCTATATGACAAGGGATATCCAGAAGGCGAGGCAAAGGCAGTGACTCGTATGTTGCTCACCGACAAATATGGTATGACCACCGCCGACATGCTCTGTGAAGAGATCGAAACCTTCACCGATGCCGAAACCATCACCGCCGATATTGAGGCTCTGATGGAATTTACTCCTGTGCAATATGTGGTGGGCAAGGCATGGTTTGCCGACCGTCTCTTCATTGTGCGCTCCGGATGCCTTATCCCCCGACCCGAGACAGAGGAGCTGTGTAGATGGATATATGATTCCCATTCCCATGCCTCCATCCAGGATATCCTCGACATAGGTACAGGTAGCGGTTGCATAGCTGTCACATTATCCCTCCTTTTTCCTGATGCCACCGTTGACGCATGGGATATCTCCGACGATGCTATAGCTATCGCCAAGGAGAATATAATCAGCCATAATGCCAATGTAAGAGTGCATAAATGCGATGCCCTTAATCCTCCTTCCGACATAGGGAAATACGATGTCATCGTGAGCAATCCTCCATATATCTGCCATAGGGAGAGCCATGAGATGGACGCTAATGTATTGCAGTATGAGCCCCATCTCGCCCTGTTTGTTCCCGACGACGATGCCCTGATGTTCTATCGCAGCATAGCTCATTATGCCTCACAAGCATTGCGGCAGGGTGGGGCATTGTATTTCGAGATCAATCCTCTGTATGCCACCGAGTTGCAGGACATGCTCATCACCATAGGATTCACTTCTGTGGAAATACGTGGCGACCAATTTGGAAAGAAACGTTTTATTAAAGCAATAAAGAAGAAATGATGACCTACGAGATGGCACTCCAGCGCCTTACTGCCCTTTGCGCATCGGCAGAGCACTGTGAATATGAGATGATGGAAAAGATGCGCAAGTGGGAAGTGGAGGAGTCTGACCGTGAGCGCATTATGGAATACCTGCGCCAGGCAAAATTTGTTGACGACGAGCGTTATGCAAGAGCATTTGTCAAGGACAAGGTGAGATATAACAAATGGGGCAGACGTAAGGTGGAGCAGGGACTATGGGCGAAGCATATCCCCGAGGATATCCGTCAAAGGGTGCTCGACGAGGTTGACGACAGTCTATACAAATCGGTGCTCACCGATCTTCTTAAGTCTAAGCGGCGCAGTATCAAGGCCGACAATGACTATGAGATGAACAGAAAACTCATCAAATATGCCCTCTCACGTGGTTTTGACTATTCCATAATTAGACAGTGTCTGGATTATGACGATGATACTTTTGAAGAAGATTTCTAATTTCTTTCTTCCCCGTCGCTGTGTGGTATGCAATTCTATACTTCACGAGGGAGAGACGGTGATATGCAGTCAATGCCTTCTGCATGACAGTATGTCAGGACTCTTCTCTGACAGCTCTGATAATGTGATGGTTAGGAGTGTTATTGGTAGCGGAAACATCGTAAGGGGTAATGCCATGTTTGAGTTTCATCCTCGTGGCCTTCAGGCACGCATGATATATAAGATGAAATATCAGGGTAGGAGTGATATAGCTGTAAATATGGGTCGTCATGCAGCCAAGGCATTGCTACCGGCAGGGTTTTTCGAAGATATTGATGTCATAGTGCCAATACCAATCACGCGTATGCGTCGTTTCCAGCGTGGATACAATCAGAGTGAGATGTTGGCACGCGGAATATCAGAAATCACCGCTATACCCATTGACACTACCTCAGTCGTTCGCCATCGTTTTCTCAGAAGTCAGACGCGACTAAGTCTCGAACAGCGTCAAAAAAACGTTGCAAAAGCCTTTCACCTGGTGTCTTCTTCAGCATTGTCGGGGAAACATGTTCTCGTTGTGGATGACATATTTACTACAGGTGCCACTCTCGGGGCTTGCCTTAGGGAAATAAGCCAAAACACCAATGGCGTGCGACTATCAATACTCACCTTAGGACTGACAAAATCATAGTGTTTATACAATTTTAACAGTCTTTTCTGCGTCATTCGCTAAAGAATGAGTATATTTGCAGAATGAATTGAATAATAATAAAAAAACGACTTGAATATAATATAAAAAATAAATAAAAATGGAAGCAACAAAAAAACTTTTCGCAGAGAAACTGCTGAATGTAAAGGCTATCAAATTGCAGCCTGCCAATCCTTTCACATGGGCATCCGGATGGAAGTCTCCCATCTATTGTGACAACCGTAAGACCCTTTCGTTCCCCGACCTTCGCACCTTTGTGAAGATTGAACTGTGTCATGCCATTCAGGAGAATTTCCCCGAGGCAGAGGCAGTAGCCGGTGTAGCCACGGGAGCCATCGCCCAGGGTGCACTCGTAGCCGACCAGTTGGGCAAACCCTTTGTATATGTTCGCAGCAAACCCAAGGACCACGGAATGGGCAATCTTATCGAAGGCGAACTCCCCGCAGGCGCCAAGGTGGTAGTTGTCGAAGATCTTATCTCCACAGGAGGAAGCAGTTTGAAGGCAGTAGAGGCATTGCGTGCCTCTGGTTATGAGGTGGTGGGCATGGTAGCTTCTTACACCTACGGATTCCCCGTTGCCGAGGAGGCGTTCGCAAATGCCGGAGTAAAACTCGTCACCATCAGCGACTATGCCCATGTAGTAGAGGTGGCAGCCGCCACAGGATATATCAAGCAGGAAGATGTGGATGTGCTACACGAGTGGCGCAAGGACCCGTCCAACTGGGGTAAATAAGTAATGGGAGTTGAACTCCTTTGTCTCCACAAAGTTTAAATATCGAATAAGACATTATGGGAAAAACAAGATTTGAAAGTTCTGTAAAGCAGATACCATATCCCCAGCAGGCAGTATATGACATGCTCAGCAACCTCGAAAACATCTCGAAGGTAATGGACCGTGTTCCTGCCGACAAGATTAAGGACATATCGTTCGACCGTGACCATGTTAGCATGTCGGTTGACCCTGTGGGGGCTATCAAACTGGCGGTATGCGAGCGCGAGGAACCAAAGTGCATTAAGTTTCAGACCGAGAAGTCGCCTGTTCCTTTTTATGTATGGATACAGATGCTCCCCGTCACCGACACCACCAGCAAGATGAAGATTACCGCCGAGGCAGACCTCAATCCGTTTATCAAGACGTTGGTGCAGAAACCCCTTCAGGATGGAGTGGAGCAAATCGCCGATGGTCTGGCGCAGATACAATATAATTAGGAATTAGGAATTAGGGATTAGGAATTAGAATGAAACTTTGGGAAAAAAATTTTGAGATAAACAAAGAGATTGAGCGCTTCACCGTGGGTCGTGACCGCGAGATGGACATGTATCTCGCAAAATACGATGTCCTCGGTTCGATGGCACATATCACCATGCTTGAATCCATCGGACTCCTTGAGAAAGACGAACTCACACAACTCCTTGCCGAACTGAAGAATATCTATCGTTCGTGCGAGCAGGGCGAGTTTGTCATCGAGGACGATGTGGAGGATGTACACTCTCAGGTAGAGATGCTGCTCACCCGCAAATTGGGCGACATGGGTAAGAAGATCCATAGCGGACGTTCCCGCAACGACCAGGTGTTGGTAGATCTCAAACTCTTCACCCGCCATCAGCTCAAGGACATCGCCGACGAGGTAAAGAGTCTCTTCGACGAACTCATCGCCAAGAGCGAGCAGTATAAGAACATCCTCATGCCCGGCTACACCCATCTGCAGGTGGCTATGCCCAGTTCCTTCGGACTGTGGTTTGGTGCCTATGCCGAGAGCCTTGCCGACGACCTTCTTTTCCTCCAGGCGGCATATAAGATGACCAACCGTAATCCACTTGGTTCAGCCGCCGGATATGGTTCGTCGTTCCCCCTCAACCGCACTATGACCACCCGTCTGTTGGGTTTCGACTCGATGGATTATAATGTGGTGTATGCCCAGATGGGTCGCGGAAAGATGGAACGCAATGTAGGCTTCGCCATAGCCACCATCGCCGGTACACTGGCAAAGATGGCATTCGATGCATGTATGTTCAACAGTCAGAACTTCTCCTTCGTCAAACTGCCTAAGGAGTGCACCACCGGTTCGTCGATAATGCCACATAAGAAGAATCCCGACGTTTTCGAACTCATCCGTGCCAAGAGCAACAAGTTGCAGGCTCTTCCTCAGCAGGTGACATTGATAATGAACAATCTGCCCGTCGGTTATTTCCGCGACCTTCAGATTATCAAGGAAGTGTTCCTGCCGGCATTCGACGACCTCAAGGACTGTCTGCAGATGGCTGCCTATATCATCAATAAGATAGAGGTCAACGAGCATATCCTTGACAATCCGATGTACGACCCGATGTTCTCCGTAGAGGAGGTCAACCGTCTTGCCGCCAACGGAATGCCCTTCCGTGATGCTTATAAGAAGGTGGGTCTCGACATCGAAGCAGGCAACTTCGTGCCCGACAAGAATATCCATCACACCCATGAGGGCAGTATCGGCAATCTGATGAACGCTGAGATTCAGCAGCTCTTCAATTCCATACTCTCCGATTTCCATTTCGAGCGTATGGAGCAAGCCGAGAAATCCCTGTTGCAGGAATAGTATATATATAATAATGTATAAGAGTATTATTCGACTATTAATGCTGTTGTTTGTATTGCTGTTGTCGGCATGTGATGCCGAGCAGCAGTACAACAGTCATTATCCCTGCAACTTCATCTTCTACACCCAGCACCATCCCGAGAGTTCCCTGTCGAAGGTAAACGAGACCAACCCCGGTTTTTTCGTGGCAGTAGAGGTGAAGCGCTTCAATGGTATTAACACTGTCTATTGCACCCCCAATATAGGAGAAGCCGACGCTCCGCTCCGTCTCACCAACGAGGTGGAGAACAACCGCCTGTCATATACCGACATGGGAGCCGGAGGCCGTCTTATCATAGGATGCACCACACTCAACGGTTTGCGTGCCTACGACGGAATGTGCCCTGTGTGCTTGGAAAACGGCAGTAACACCAATTATCCCTTGCAATTCATCGACAACGGCAAGAATGTGAAGTGCTCCCGTTGCTCCACCGTCTTCTCTCTCAACAACGACGGCATAAGCGTTGAGGGCAGTCAGTCGCGCCTGTT